>FLNU01001227.1_pt1 | contig 43838 bp, 45 predicted proteins | sample 1140361 | NCBI WGS metagenome assembly FLNU01 (sample SAMEA3878206, study PRJEB12797) | bioreactor metagenome | biome: Moose rumen | place: Sweden | collected 2011-10 | reverse complement strand
TTCCGCCTTACTTGTCACCGCGTCCAATTTCTCCGCGTTGAGCTCCATTTCACCACCTCCTAAAACGGCGTCGCATCTTCCGGCAATTCTTCGCCCGTAAAGTCATCTTGCCAAAAATCTTTATCGGTTGTCTCAGCGGCTTGGAAAAGTTCATCCTCTCACCTCCTTTTATTTTTTCTCGCGCGCCCGCGTTCATTCTGGTCTTTTAGTCTCTAACGTCTCTAACGTCTTTACGTCTAGCGCGTACGCGTCAATAGGAAATTCTGCCGACGCCGCAGGGTTGCCGCAGGGTTGCCGCAGGGTTGCCGCAGGGTTCAAAAAGCAGAGTCTTGGCTTAGAGTCCGCTGTTTCCGATCCAGGGTGGTCTATTCAGATACTCATCTTTCTTTCACAAGTTTTGAAACGAGTTTTGAGTTAAAAGAATTTGTCCTGTCGCTGAGTTCACATCGCAATTTCCAAGTACAAAGCTTTTTTTATCGCCCAACGCCCAAGTCTACAGTCCCTATCGACTATACATTTGGACTTTGAATTTTTTCTTACGCTATACAAGCGTTTTTGATTGCCGCAAGTTTGGTTTCAAACTCTGCGATTTTTATTTTTGCGTCTGAAAGTTCATCTTATGCGTAAATTTCTTGTATGCCGCCCTAGACATAATCACCGTCGACTTCAACAATAACCTTTCCCTGATGAGTCAACAGATTTAATATTGACTGCAAACCGTACACACTAAGATATTTTCCGCAACGTGTCTCCAATTCGCCTTTCGATACTTTTACGCCGTTCAACGTGTACCGACTATGGTCGTTCTCGTATTCCCACATGATTATCATTTTTCCTCTCCTACTAAAAATTTTGTTTGCAAACTATCAATCTGTTGTCACATAATTAATTATGTAATTTTGTACCCCAAATTTGCTCTACGGTTACGCCATAAAATTTTGCGATTTTGATTGCTGTTTGAATCGTTTGTGCGCCTACGCCGTATTCGTATTTTTGATACATTTGTTTCTTCATTCCTAATGCTTCGGCGGCTTGTGATTGTGATTTTCCAGATTGTTCACGAACCGCCTGAAGGTTTGCTATTTTCTTCATCTCACCTCACTCCTTTTACATTCAGTAACCGTTCGGTTGTTAATAACCATTTAAAAATTTTTTGGAGGGATTTACTACGACTTATGCTGAAACATTAAAGCGTTTTCGGCAGGAACGCGGACTTACCTGATAATCCTAACTGTTTGTAGAAAGTGATGCGATTTATGCAAATCGTTGATGTAAAATCTTCTGTAATTTCTAAAGTTGTTTACAACGACGGTTTTATGTTCGATAAATTTATTGATAACGGTTGGTACAAATACCGTATTTCAGAATCAATGTTTGAACGTTTCCTTAAAGCTCCTTCAAAAGGTACTTTCCTCAATAAAACCATTAAAACTATCGACAAAGGAAAGCCTTGTCTCAGCACGGAACTTTAAACGGTACACTGAAATCATTTTTGGCAAGCCACGCTCCGTCCCACTGCAGAATTATCCAAGTATGCGGGTTATGTTTTTTGAATATATTCAGTCTGCACAATTCCTCAAATACATCAAGTTCTTCATCTGTCGGAAAAAGGATGTTCACAAGTTGGACAACAAATCATTTTTTTCACCTCCTACTAAAATTTTGTAAAATATAGTTGACACACAGCTAATTGTTCGTGTTATGCTAAATATAGTTAGTATTTCCACATTGAACAAAATTCTGAAAGTTTTTTATACCTAGTGTTTCTGCTATTTTGATTGCTGTACTTACTTTGGGTTCACGGTATGATTTACAATTTTTGTCCGATTCGTACCGCTGATAACATCTTTCAGTTATGTCAGCCTTCCTTGCAATTTCTACCGGCGTTAATTTAGTTTGCGGCGTTTCATTTGGAGCTTGTTCATTTCACCTCATCTCCTTTAAACTTAACACGCTCATTAAATTGTGTTATGAGTGGAATTATGCACGCTCATATGAGCGTTGTCAACAAAAATTTTTAAAGTTAAGGAGGAAATTTTTACGACTGTTTTTAAAGATCGCCTCCGCTCTATCCGCAAAAATAAAGGTTGCACTCAAAAACAAGTCGCCCTTGCAGTTGGAGTTTCTGAAAGAAACTATCAGGATTGGGAATATGGTAACAAAAAGCCTGCTTTCGATACTTTGAATTATTGCGAGAGATCAGACTGTAGACAAAGCCTTTTCAATTAAGTTTGAGAAAGGTTTTTGTGCTTTTTCAAATCCAATTTTTAGAAAACTGTGACTGCTAAGATTTTATGTCAAATTGGCTTGAAAAAGTTGTCGCAATGAACGTTAAACCCCATAATGTACAATGTCAGATTTAAATTTTATATTAAGCCGTATTTAGGCGAAAACAAAATGCAGGAAATAACTCCTGCGATTGTTGATGAATTTATGCGTAAATTGACGAAGAAAGGATATTCGCGAAACATCTTGTCAAACACACTTGCCTTATTGAGTCAAACCTTAGAAACTGTCTTCATAAAAGTCTAAGCAGTAAATTTAATCAGTCGGCAAGAGTTATTAAGCAAATGTTCTTTCAGGAAATATTCCCGCTGTTTATCTGTTAAGTTTATCTATGAAGACAACTTCATAGATTTAAATTTTATCGCAAATAATTTTCGTGCATTCTTCAGTACCAATTTTCTTGAAACCGTCTTTGTAAATGTCGGCAGTACGATAACCGTCGGCAAGAGTTTCATCAATAGCATTTTCGATAGCCTTTGCGGCAGGGACATTGTTCAAACTGTATCTAAGCATCATTGCGGCACTGAGAATTGAACCCATTGGATTAGCGATATTTTTTCCCGCAATGTCAGGCGCACTGCCGTGAATCGGCTCGTAAAGGCTTGTAAGCTCGCCAATAGACGCGGAAGGCATTAAACCTATTGAACCGCCGATAACCGCCGCTTCATCGCTTAAAATGTCGCCGAAAATATTTGACGTAACGATAACGTCGAATTGTTTGGGATTAATCGCAAGTTGCATCGCGCAGTTGTCCACGTATAAATGATTAAGTTCAACGTTGGAAAAACTTTTCGCAATGTCAATCACGACACGCCGCCAAAGTCTCGACGACGCAAGCACATTAGCTTTATCAACCGAAGTGACTTTACCGCGTCTTATTATCGCAGTCTCAAAGGCAAGTTTCGCAATTCTTTCAATCTCCGGCACTGAATAACATTCCGTATCCCAAGCACGCTCTACACCGTCAACAATTTCACTTTCGCAACGCTCACCAAAATAAATTCCGCCGACAAGTTCACGCACAATTAATAAATCTGAACCTTCGACAAGTTCAGGCTTAAGCGGCGAACCGTCAATCAGCGGCGTATAAACTTTGACGGGACGAAGATTAGCGAAAAGTCCCAAGCCTTTACGCAAGCCGAATAAAGCTTTTTCAGGACGAAGATTAACCGGCAATGTATCCCATTGTTTACCGCCGACTGCTCCGAAAAGTACAGCGTCAGCCGCCTTGCAAGCCTCAAGAGTTGCGGCAGGTAAAGGCTCACCAAATTTTTCGTAAGCAGTACCGCCAGCGTCCCTGTCTTCAAATTCAAAGCCGATATTAAATTTTTCGTCAACCTTCTTCAAAACTTCGACGGCAGATGCCGTAACTTCACGACCAATTCCGTCACCGGCAATTACAATAATTTTTTTCATTCAATATACCTCCAATAAATTCTTAATTCTTAATTAAAATCACTCCGCCTTTACGCTCGAAGCCGGTATCCCACAACTCCGCAAATTTAATCCACTTGTAGCTACCGTAAGTCGTAACCTTCACTTGAAAATTTTCGTCGTCGTAACCCGTCAACAAAAACCAATGCCATACGTAAGTTTGCAAGTCAGGATTTTTATGCTCCAATGTCAAGCAAGGTATCAGCCAACCTTCATTAATCTGCGCGGAAATTTTTTCCTCCGTCGCCGAAAGATTTTCTCCGCCGTCCCACGCTGTAAAATTTAAATCATTTACTCCATACTTCGACAAAAATTTTTTAAATCCCTCAATGTAAGTTTCCAGTTTATCAATTCCCGACATTCTGGGGTGCAAGTACGGCGTCATAATTTCCGTGAACTGCCTATAATTTTTGTAAGAAATATTTTTCACGTCATAAGGATACAACCCGCGCAGATTTTTGTAAAGCTCAAAGTAAATGCAACAATCACAAGCCGTAACCGCCGCACAACCGCCTTTCCGCATAATAAATCGGTCAAGTTTATGTTGGTCGCCGCCAAAATCTTTTTCAACGTTGAAATAGGGAAGTTCAACTTTCATAAAAAATTTTTTCACCTCACATTCAAAATTATTTTACTACATTTCAGAGATTAGCTGTTAGAGGTAAGAAAATATTCTTCGAGTTTAAAAACATTGAGGGCGAAAAATTCAACCTTGCATTTAAAATTCTTTTAAATATTTTAACTGAAGTTTTTTCAAATGTCACATTTGATTTTACATCTTACAAAAAATTTTGCTTGCATAAATTAAAATTTTCGTCTACAATATTACTTGTCAGAAATTCTGACGGGGTGTAGCTCAGTTTGGCTAGAGTGCTTATTTTGGGGGTAAGATGTCGCAGGTTCAAATCCTGTCACCCCGATTCTTTTCTAATTAAGAATTAAGGATGTAGAATTAAGAATTAGGATTGCTTAATTAAAAAATTCTTGATTCTTATTTTTTTATTCTTAATTATTTAACGGTATGGTGCTTATTTTTTTTCTGCATTTCAGGCGGAGTATTCCAACGTTTTTGAAACCATAACCATTGAGTAGGATTTTCACGAATCATACTTTCAATAATCGCCGTCATTTTTTCAGTAAAGCGCAGTAAATCTCCGTCAACGTCTCCCGTATCTTCAAAATGCATAACTTCAAAAATTTTCACCAAGTGCCGCCCGTTCGGTTGACGAATTATGAAAGCGGGAACTACAGGCGAATTAAATTTTTTAGAAAAGACGGCGGGTCCCATAGGCGTCGATGCAACTTTACCCAAAAAATTTATAAATGCGCCGCCTGGTCCTGCATCTTGGTCTGCAAGGAAACCTAAAATTTTTCCCTTCTTAAGTGCGCGTCCAGCTGCAAGCAATTCACTTGTGCCGCGATTAAAAATTTCTACGTTAATCGTCGCCCGCAAATCGTCCAATGCCCGCGAATATTCTTGATTCGGTTGCAACTTCGCAATGGCGGTTACCGGCATTGCGTTTAAAGTAAACGACGCGCTGAGCCATTCCCAAGTACCAATATGAGCAGTCAAAACTACTACGCCGCGCCCTTCGGCAAGCGCATCACGCATTCTTTCAAGATGATCAATTTCTATGTAGTCCGACAAATTTTTTTCGTTTAGATTCGGCATATATAAAATATCCAGCATATTTCGCGCCAAATTAACGAAAGATTCGCGGACAATTTTTCTTGCCTCCGATTCGGAAATTTGAAGTGCAGGCATCATCTGCGCTACGGCGCGTTCACGTTGCTTTTTTATCAACAGATAGTAAAGGTTGCCGAATATCCTTCCAAGAAAAAGTAATGCGTCATACGGTAACAATCTTATAATTCGGCTTAAAAACATCAGCGCATTGTATAACATTTCAATCCTCGCAAAAATTTTATTGCATTAAATTATAATCGCCGTCGTTATCTTCGACAGCAGTATATTGACGAATAATTTCAGCCCATTTACCTTGAGTTTTAAAAATAAATTCAAGCACATCACGAACAGCCCCGTTGCCGCCAACATTATCGGCAATGAAATGAGCGCGTTCCTTAACCTCCGCCGTAGCGTCATTGACAGCTGCACGAAATCCAACTTGTACAAAAACCGGCAAGTCTATAACGTCATCGGCAACGTAAGCAATTTGTTCATCAGTCAAATTAAATTCGTCTTTAAGTTCCTTATACGCGCCGCGCTTATTCATATGCCCCTGCTTGACGGAATTAATTTTGAGTTCGCGAGCTCTGTTAGCCGTACAAGGCGATTCGCGTCCAGTAATTATCGCAGTTTTAATCCCAACTTTCTGCGCGGTGGTAATGGCAAAACCGTCGTGACAGTTAAACGCCTTAAAAAGTTCGCCGTCATTGCCGATATAAATTTTTCCGTCGGTAAGTACGCCGTCCACGTCAAAAATTACCAACTCAATTTTTTTTGCGCGTTCAATCGCATCCGCTGAAATTATCATGCCAATTTTACCTCCAACTTATTTTTCCTTAAAAGAAAGTAACAGAAATTCAGAAATAATATCTTCAGTAAATTTTATGTACAAAATCATATCGCCATAGGGAACATGATAAACGTCTTGCCAAACTTTATGATTTTGGTATGAAGTCATAGATTTATAAAAATGTTCATTTTTCATAGTTGAAACAACTTGACGAATACCGCTGTCTTCAAATCCCAATCCCGACGCGTTTCGACGTGCAGTTTCTGTAATCAGAAAATCTGAAGCCTTGAACTCTTCTAAGTCATATGTAGGTATAAATTTGTCAACAACTCTAGGCACTTTTCAAAATCTGCTCCTTTTTGGCAACCCGTTCCTTCAAAATTCTAAGTGCCGCGTCCGAAAATTTCATATCTTCACGCGTGTAAATTCCGTTGTCATTGTCCACAGGATACCAGCCCGGCATATCGTGAATAATTGTCTCGCCTTTGTAGGTAGTTTCAATCTTACGAACATCACGGCGCAAAATTTCGCCGGTCTCAGGGTGAATCCTAGTATTTGTATCCATTTTAATACCTCCAACTTATTTTTCCTTAAAAGAAAGTAACAGAAATTCAGAAATGACATCTTCAGTAAATTTTATGTACAAAATCATATCGCCATAGGGAACATGATAAACGTCTTGCCAAACTTTATGATTTTGGTATGAAGTCATAGATTTATAAAAATGTTCATTTTTCATAGTTGAAACAACTTGACGAATACCGCTGTCTTCAAATCCCAATCCCGACGCGTTTCGACGTGCAGTTTCTGTAATCAGAAAATCTGAAGCCTTGAACTCTTCTAAGTCATATGTAGGTATAAATTTGTCAACAACTCTAGGCACTTTTCAAAATCTGCTCCTTTTTGGCAACCCGTTCCTTCAAAATTCTAAGTGCCGCGTCCGAAAATTTCATATCTTCACGCGTGTAAATTCCGTTGTCATTGTCCACAGGATACCAGCCCGGCATATCGTGAATAATTGTCTCGCCTTTGTAGGTAGTTTCAATCTTACGAACATCACGGCGCAAAATTTCGCCGGTCTCAGGGTGAATCCTAGTATTTGTATCCATTTTAATACCTCCAACTTATTTTTCCTTAAAAGAAAGTAACAGAAATTCAGAAATGACATCTTCAGTAAATTTTATGTACAAAATCATATCGCCATAGGGAACATGATAAACGTCTTGCCAAACTTTATGATTTTGGTATGAAGTCATAGATTTATAAAAATGTTCAGGTTTCATAGTTGAAATTACTTGTTGAACTCCTTCTTCACGAAATCCCAAAGATAGAGCATTTTGACGAGCCGTCAAGGTAATGGCGAAATTAGACTTCTTGAATTTTTCTAAATCATATGTGGGATTAAGTTTATCAATAACTCTAGGCACTTTTCAAAGTACGCTCCTTTTTGGCAACGCGTTCTTTCAAAATTTCAAGTGCTTCGTCCGAAACAGCCATATCTTCTTGGCTTAAAATTCCTTCGTCATTATCGGCGGGAAACCAGCCCGGCGTATCGAAAATAATTTTTTCGCCTTTGTATGTATATTCTATAGGGCGAATATCACGGTGCAAAACTTCGCCGGTCAAAGGATGAATCCTAGTATTTGTATCCATTTTAATACCTCCAACTAAACAATTCCTTGACGAAGTAAATCAGTAATATGAATCATACCGACAGGATAATTTTCAGCGTCGATAACCGGCAACACCGTAACAGGGCGCGGTTGATGTTTCTCCATAACCGATAAAGCCGCCGCCGCTAATTTGTCCGCGCTGATTATAAGCGGATCTTCCTTCATAATATTTTCTACAGGCTCATCAATAAAATTTTTATCCTTTTCAAGCGCACGCCTAATAATTCCGTCCGTGACAAGCCCGACCATTTTTTTATCAGCGTTTACAACTGACACCGCGCCTAAACCTTTTGCCGTCATTTCAAAGAGTGCGTCCTTAACCGTCGCGCCAATTTCCACAATAGGATTATCTTCCCCGCTGTGCATTACGTCGCCGACAGTCAACAAAAGTTTTCGTCCGAGTGCGCCGCCCGGATGGAATAATGCATAATCCTTCGACGTAAATTTTTTTTCGTCCATTAATGCCATTGCTATTGCGTCGCCCATTGCCAAAGTTGCCGTCGTCGATGCGGTAGGTGCAAGCCCCAATGTACAAGCCTCTTTTTCGACGCCAATGTTTATGAAATAATCTGCATTTTTACCCAATGAAGAATTACGACGCCCGCACATTGCAATTATTATCGCGCCAATCCTGCGAATTATCGGCAAAATATTTACAATCTCCGAACTTTCACCACTGTTTGAAATCGCTATCACAATATCGTTGGAAGTTATCATTCCCAAATCTCCGTGATAGGCTTCCGCAGGGTGAAGGAAAAATGCGGGAGTACCGGTCGACGCCAAAGTTGCCGCAATTTTTCTGCCGACATGCCCCGATTTTCCCATACCCGTAACAATCACGCGCCCGCGACATTTTAAAATTTCTTCAACTGCGCGGACAAATTCTTCATCAACGCGGTTAATCAATTCCGCAACCGCCGCCGTTTCAATCTGTAAAGTTTCAATCGCTCTTTCTTTTATCATATCAATACCTCAAAAATCTTTAACCGTCTCGTGTACCGCCAAAACATTTTTCAGCAAAATTTCTAACTTGTCAAGCGGAATCATATTTGCACCGTCCGAAAGTGCCTCTGCAGGATTGTCATGAACTTCCAAAAATAATCCGTCAATGCCGACTGCCGCCGCCGCCCGCGTCAAATATTCAACAAATTCACGTTGTCCCCAAGAAGTTGTACCCGCGCCGCCCGGTAACTGTACGCTGTGAGTGCCGTCGAATATCACGGGATAACCTAAGCCGCGCATTATCGGCAAGCCGCGAAAATCTACTACCAAATTGTTGTAGCCAAAACTTGTGCCGCGATCTGTCAATAAAATTTTCCGAGTACCGCTTTCTTCTAACTTAGCCACAACATTTTTCATTTCATTTGGCGAAAGAAATTGTCCCTTCTTGACGTTTACAACTTTACCGGTTTTTGCCGCCGCTACAAGTAAATCAGTTTGCCGACACAAAAACGCGGGAATTTGTAAAATATCTGCAACTTCAGCGACAATTTCCGCTTGATAACTTTCGTGAATGTCCGTAACAATCGGCACGTTAAGTTCAGCTTTTATCGCGGCAAGAATTTTTAAACCCTCGTCCATACCAAGACCACGAAAACTTTTTATCGAGGAGCGATTAGCTTTATCAAAAGACGCTTTGAAAATGTACGGGATATTTAACTTGTCCGCAATTTCTTTAGCGCGACGCCCAATCATTAAACTGCGCTCATAACCTTCAATGACGCAAGGTCCGGCTAACAAAACTAATTTTCCGCCGCCAATTTTTATGTCACCGATTCTTACAACGTTCAAAATTTTCAACTCCCAATAAATTTTAAGATAGTATAACATTTTTTTGGTTTTATTCCAAAAATTTTTATTTGACTTGAAAAAAAATTTTCCTACGCGTCAAGATTGTGCTATAATGTCAAAAAAAATAATCCCTAATTCTTAATTCTTCATTCTGAATTCTTAATTAAAAAAAAGGGGGGCTGGTTTATGAGACAGGTCGGGATTTTTGGTAAGCGAAAAAGCGGCAAGTCCGCGCTGATGTACGCTTTAACTCATCATAAAATTATGAACGAAACAAAATATCGCGCAATGGAAATCGGCGGAGTCGGAAAAATTATGCTCGTCGATACAGTCGGAGTGGATGCAGAATCAACTTTTACCGAAAAATCTGCCGAAAGTGTAGAAGTTGCATTGATGCTTATTCCTAATGATTCTTTTGAGCTTGAACTCGCTTGGCTCAGCAAACTTAAAAAAAGTGGCGCGGAAATTATCGCGGTTATCACTCAAGTTGATAAATTTGATGACGCCGGAAAATCTCTTGCCGCCGCTGTGAAGGAAGTCTCCGCACTCGATACAGTTTGCGTCAGTGCAAAAACCGGCGCGGGGATTGATGAACTCAGCAACAAAATTATTTCTAAACTTCAAAAGTAAGGAGGTGAAATTATGAAAAAAATTTTTATTTTGACGGCAATTATAGGCGCAATTATTTTTTTAGTTAATAACGTAGCCTGCGCGGCGGGTAACGAAAATTCTAAGGAAATTTCTTGGTACTACCTTAATGCAGATGACAAGTACGTCAAATATTTTGATCCTGCTTCCGTCAAGGTTACGAAGAAGGCTACCACAAATGACGGCAAGGAAGTTCCAACCGAAATTCAGGCGTGGACAAAAACCACTTACAGCTACGAGGGCGCGGACAGTACGATTAAAGAATACGGAATTTCAAAAACTATTCCCGATCCAAATTCTTTGTCATACAGCCTTGCACTTTTGAAAATTAATCCGCAAACTCGCACTGTACAATATGTTCGCGAAGATTTTTATAACGCGGACGGAAATGTAATTTGGTCGACTTCCGAAGGGCGCGTCAAAGAAATTAATTCTCAATCCTTCGACGAAGATTTTTACGCGGCGATTGTTGATGAAGTTTTTCGTCACGGCGAAGTTGAAAGAAAAAATGCCAAAGACCGTTGGATAGACCTTTGGACTAACACCAATGATAAGGGCGACACCGTAAAAGTTATTGCCGATACTACTACTATGCAGCTTAAAGGCACAAACTTAATCGTCTGGGAATGGGAAGAAACTAAAAATTCTGCAGGGCAGGTTACGCAAATTCGTTTCATGAAAAAAGCGGTTAATCTCCCGCAAGGTACTGAAAGAATTGCCGCCGGTTCAATGTGGACTTCTTCCAAAAAATGGACTGATCTTGATGATGAATATGACGGCGCATACAGATCCATTACGGAGGACGATCCCGCTTACAAAGGCTTAACGCGCCTTCGTGCCTACGCTAAAGGTTATTCGACTTGGGTAACGCGCTATTCAATTACCGAAGCTACAGGAAATACTACTGAAAAGCCTAAACCTAAAGATGAGGAAAAACCTGTTGAGCCTACGCCGGATCATAATTCACAAGGCAAGACGCGAGATTAATTTTTACTATGGCTAAGTTTTCAAAATTGGCGAAAATTATTTTAGCTGGAATAATTTTTTCTGCAGGATTGATGACGGGTTGCAGTGATTCAGCGGAGGAACAAAATCTTTTAAATGTTTCCTACGACCCTACGCGTGAACTTTATGCTACCTACAATGAAAAATTTAAAGCTCATTGGGAAAAAGATTTTCGCAGAGGCAAGGTAACTTTGAATCAATCTCACGGCGGGAGCTGTAGGCAGGCAAAATCAGTTATTGACGGCGTTGAAGCTGACGTGGTAACTTTGGCGTTGGCTTATGATGTCATTGATATTAAAAACGCAGGACTGATACGCGGCGGTTGGCAAAATGAGTTCCCCGACAATTCAAGCCCTTATACTTCGACGATTGTTTTTCTTGTCAGAAAGGGCAATCCGAAAAATATTCAGGATTGGGACGACTTGACGCGTGATGATGTCAAAATTGTTACGCCGAATCCGAAAACTTCCGGCGGTGCGCAATGGGGTTATCTTGCGGCGTGGGAATTTGCCTGCAGAAAATTTGACGGTGATGAAAATTTAGTTAAAGATTTTATGAGGAAAATTTTTTTAAACGTCGTGGCATTGGACAGCGGGGCGCGTGGTTCGACCTTGAGTTTTGTCGAAAAGAAAAAGGGCGATGTTTTATTGGCGTGGGAAAATGAGGCGTTACTTTCTTTGCAGGAATATCCCGACGATTACGAAATTATTACACCGAGTTTAAGCATACTTGCCGAGCCGACGGTTGCGGTTGTCGATAAAGTTGTTGAGAAAAAAGGTACTGAAAAACTTGCGACTGAATATCTCAACTATCTTTATTCGGACGAAGGTCAGGAGATTGCCGCGCAGAATTTTTATCGCCCGCGTAATAAAAAAATTTTAGCTAAATACGAAAATATTTTTAAACCGTTGAAATTGTTCACGATTGATGAAGTATTCGGCGGCTGGGTTACGGCGCATAATGAACATTTTGCGGACGGCGCAACTTTCGACCAAGTTACGGAAGGAATTTTTCCAAATCAATGTGGGCAGTACTGTTTAGGAGCTGAACCGTAAAATTTCCGTCGTCGACGCGCAGAATATTTATCGCGGTGTTAAATTGACTGAGCCGCCACATATTTTTTAAAGGAATATCAAGAATTGCACATAAAATAGTACGATTAATTGAACCGTGTGCAACTGCCACAATGCGACTATCGCCATCCGATTCGTGATTGGCGATAATTTTTTTTATTGCATTCATAGCGCGGGATTGTGCCTGCTGAAAAGTTTCTGCGCGGTCAAGTTTAAGTTCATCTGGATTTTTATAAAAAGTTTTTAAATTATCTGCGTCAAACTTCTCAAGCTCCGAAAAATATTTTCCTTCCCAAATTCCGAAATCAACTTCGCGAAGTTCCGCCGTAGTTTGTACGGGCAAATTAAATTTATCTGCAACAAATTTTGCGGTAGTTTTGGCGCGTGAAAGATCGCTTGAGTAAACCGCATCAACTTTATCAAAAGGAAAATTTTTCGCTAATAATTCAGCTTGCCGTAAACCTTCTTCTGAAAGTTCAACGTCGGAAATTCCTTGTATTCTTGCCGCGCGATTCCACAAAGTTAAACCGTGTCGGATTAAAATTATTTCTACCAATTTAAAAACCTCCTATAAAATTTTTGACAAATTATAATTCAGTTTGCCGAAAAAGAAAAGCATTCTACTAAATCGCATGGTATTTCAAAAAACGTCGACGACTTTTTAATTTTGTTGACGTAAATTTTTATGTAGAATTTTTATTGCCATCCCAACTTAACGTTTGGGAATACATCTTTGAAATTTTCGATATATCAAGGGATTTTTTTTCTTGCAAATAATCTTTTGTAATGCGATAATAACACGAAAGATTTTTCTGTAAATTAAATTGGGGAGGAAATATTTTTAATGTCAACAGTTGTAATAAGTGGAACTCAGTGGGGCGACGAGGGCAAAGGTAAAATTGTAGACTACCTTGCTGCGCAGGCTGATACCGTCGTAAGATTTCAAGGCGGCTCCAATGCAGGGCATACTGTCAGCGTCAACGGCGAAGAATATAAATTGCGTCTTATGCCGTCGGGGATTTTGTACAAGGGGACGAATTGCGTAATTGCCAACGGCGTAGTTTTTGACCCGCAAGTTTTTCTTGAAGAGGTTGATGCCATGAAAAATCGCGGCGTCGATACTTCCAACATAAAAATTTCTAATCGCGCTCATGTAGTTATGCCTTGGCACAAACTTTTTGATGAACTTAATGAAAATCTGCGCGGAGATAAAAAAATCGGTACGACGAAACGCGGTATAGGTCCCTGTTACATTGATAAGGCGGACAGAATCGGTATTCGTGTTTGTGATTTAATTGAAAGTGAAGAATTTGCCGAAAAGTGCCGCGACGTTTTGACGCAGAAAAATTTTATTTTAGAAAAGGTTTACAATCACGCGTCGCTGAACTACGAAGAAATTTTAAGCGAATATCAATCCTACGCAGAAAAAATTGCGCCTTATGTTTGCGACACGATAACTTTTTTAAATGATGAGATTGACGCCGGTAAAAAAATTTTGTTTGAAGGCGCACAAGCTACTATGCTTGACATTGATTACGGAACTTATCCTTACGTTACGGCTAGTCATCCTATCAGCGGCGGCGTAGGTGTAGGAGCAGGCGTTGCTCCTAAAAAAATTGATAAAGTTGTAGGCGTCGTAAAAGCTTATTGTACGCGCGTCGGCGAAGGTCCATTTCCGACTGAACAACTTAATGAAATTGGCGATAAACTTCGTGAAGCCGGTCATGAATTTGGAACGGTTACAGGTCGTCCGCGCAGAACAGGTTGGTTGGATGCTTGCGTTGTAAAATATGCGGGGCAACTTTCCGGCATTGATTATATGGCGGTTACGAGGCTTGATATTCTTGACGGCTTTGACGAAATTAAAATGTGCGTGGCTTACGAAGTCGACGGCAAGATTATCAATGAAATTCCCGCCTGCTTAAAAATTTTGGCTAAGGTTAAGCCCGTCTATGAAACTTTTGAGGGTTGGAAGGTTGACATTTCCAAAATCAGACGCTATGAAGATTTGCCCGCCAATGCTAAAAAATATCTTCAACGTATGGCGGAAGTCACGAAAATTGATTTGGGAATTGTTTCAGTAGGTCCGAATCGCGATCAAACTATAATTGTAGCGGAAAATATTTTTTAGGAACAATTTTATGATAAAGTACGCCTTCGACTTGGACGGCACAGTTACGAAAGTTGAAACTTTACCTTTGCTTGCCGCCGAACTAAATTTATCTGAAGAAATGAAACTTTTGACGAATTTAACTTTGAGCGGAGAAATTCCTTTTGAAAAATCTTTTAAGCTACGCTATCTTATGTTGCGTAATATTTCGCCTAAAAGAATTGCCGACATTATGAGCAAAGTTGAACTTGATGAAGATATTGCGGCGTTTATAAAAAGTCACAAAGAAAATTGCGCGATTGTCACGGGGAATTTGGATTATTGGATTGCGCCGATTGTCGAAAAACTTGGTTGTGAAATTTATTCTTCGACTAGTGAACTTGATACTGACGGCTTGCCTGTGCTGAAAAATATTTTGAGGAAGTCGGAGGCTATTCGTAATTTAAAAAAATCTGCCGATAAAGTTGTAGCGGTCGGCGAAAGTTTTAATGATGTGCCGATGTTTGAGGAAGCGGACGTAGCTGTTTCATATGGCGGCGTCCATAAGCCTGTGGACACGGCAATTTCTGTTTCGGATTACGTTGTATTTGACGGAGGTGCGTTATGCCGTCTGTTAAAAATGTTGTGACAGCGGTTGCAGGTATGGTTTAGGCTAAATGTCTTAAATGACGTTATGGACTTCGCTAAAAAAATTCGGCGGGATATTATTTTTGTGCGCAATGCAAATTTTTAAAAGACTTTGAAAAAGTTCTTATATAATGCCGCTCTCCGCCACACGGAATAGGGCGGCTGATTTTATTGTTGCCGTCTTTAAAAGAATTCTGACGGCGATTATTGAGGACGGTAAAATTCAAGGATTTTCCTAAGAAAAAAATCTGCCCACGAATGGGCTAATATCGTGTATAGACACTATCTAAATTTCCGCGCAGATGCGTATTAAAAAAATCATTACGCATTAACTTCAAAGGCGTTTTCAATGTGCCGCGCAGAAAATTTTATGCCGTCGGAATAAATTTCTATCACGTCGAAACGGCAAGCCTTATCAAAATATTTTTCATCTTGCAGAAATACGCTCGCCGCCTCAATAATTTTTTGTTGCTTGCGAAAATTAACCGCCTCACTGGGCAAGCCGTGTTTTGTATCGGAGCGCGTCTTGACTTCCACAAAAACTATAACGCCGTCAATCTCCGCAATAATATCAATCTCCGCTGAACGTACACGAAAATTTTTTGCAATGATTTTGTAACCGTGATTTTCAAGGTAATTCGCCGCAAAAATTTCTCCCGCATTGCCGAGATTTTTTGTCCGCGCGGTCATTTACAATTCCGTTACAATTTCTGAAATATTTCTGCGCTCCTCGTGACGGTTGGAAGGTTTAGCGTCATCAGCAGGATAGCCAATCGGAAATATCGCTATCAATTCATAATCTTTCATTTCAGGGAAAAGTTCCTGCAACTTCGGCGCGTCGAAATATCCTACCCAAGTTGTACCAAGTCCCTCGTCTTGAACGGCAAGCATTATGTGAGTTGCCACTATCGAACCGTCAATCTGCGCGAAGTTCACGTTGTCAAAAGGACGGACGAACGCATTATCATATTTTATTCCGACGATTAATGCCAATTCTGCGCCGAAAGTAAAATGCGTAGTCTGCTTAAGTTTTTCCATAGCGGCAGGTGTTGCAACCTTCCAAATTTTATACGGTTGAAGATTTTTTGCGGTAGGAGCGGAGATTGCGGCTTGTAAAATCCTGTCAATTTTTTCGGACGGAATTTCTTTAGCCGTCAACTTCCTGCACGAATACCTTGCCTTCGCCAATTCCAAAAATCCCATAAATTTTCCTCCTTTATCAACAAATATAAGTTGTATCAACAATGTTTTTAGCAATTTTTTCCTTTAAAAGTTTGTAGCCCTTAAACAAAGTTTCTGGAGCAATCTGCGTAATGCAATGCGGTTTATCTGCCCTGCAACCGTAAGGTTGATAAGGTTCATTGACGGCACATTCAGGCAAAGCATGCTTAGGTTGAACGGAAACGGCAGGGACTCTGTACGGTCCAACACTGCGCGGAATATCTGACATTCCGGAATCTAAATCTTTAGGAAAACATTCCGCCACAAGAACAGGGCATTTAGTAGCACAAGCCAGCCACATCGGTCCCGTATTGTTTCCGATATACATATCGCAAAAACTCATAATCGCCGCGTCTATCCTAAAATTACTTCTGCCGACCAAGTTTACAATGTGTTTATTGAAAATTTCTGCGCCGAGCTGTTGATATAAAATCTGCGCGGAAATGGCGTCATTTTGTCCGCCGCCAAGATTTATGAAAGTCGCTGTCGGATCTTCGGACAAAATCATTTTGACAAGTGCGGCAAATTTTTCTGCAGGATACCGACGTTTAGCACCGCTACCACCTATACTCAGTGCATACAAAGGACGTGGAAAGTTGCTGACTAAATTTTTGGCTATTGAAAATTCTGCAGGAGTATACCAAACTTCTAATTCTCTGTTGGCAACGGGTACATGCAGAAAATTATCTACTAAAGCAAAATTTGCATCAACGCAGTGATTGCCAAATTTGTACGGCGGTACTACGTGCGTAGATAAATTCGAGGTATAAGGTATTGACATTTGTGGAACAGAATAGCCCAAATCAGGGTTGCGTTCCAAAATAATGTGTGAAATTCTTATTCTTGAACCACTCATATACATAAGTATTGGTGTCGATGCATATCGAGGAAAAGAATAACAAATGTCAAAACGAGTTTTCAATAAATTTGCGTATAAGAATTGCATATCTAATAGGTAATTTTGAATGAAATTAGATTGTAAATTATGTGGAGGATTCGGATTGCGGATAACTTCATCAACATAAGGGCAACACTCGGCAAATTGAAAACCACTGGGAACAACAACCAAAGTTATATGCGCAGTCGGGTAAAGACGCCTAATTTCACGAATCACGCCGGAATGTGTGATAAAATCCCCTGTACCTGAATCGTGAGTTATCAAGATATTACAACCATCCGCTGACGTCTTGGGCTCGCGATAACCGGCTTTTTTAAAAACAGGCTCCATTAAATTTACAAATTCCCGCAAGTCAATATTTTTAGTTTGGATAACATGATTAAGGTATTGTCCCAGCGCATCAGTGACAAGTTTAATGTCGGCAGGTTTAACTTCGCTCAAAATTTTTCCTCCTTTTAGTAAAAAGTTAGGAGTACTCTTCACTTTTCGCTCTTAACTCTTTACTACAAAATCAATGTTCATAATCGCCGCGAATATCTTCAACAGGCGGGTCGACGGGATAATTTCCGCTGAAACACGCATCACAAATCGGCAAGCCGCCCGAAAGTTCAATCAAACTTTCAATCGGCAGATAACCTAAAGAATCCGCGCCAATAATTTTACAAATTTCCTCGACAGTTCGTCCGTTGGCAATAAGCTGATCTTCCTTAGGAATGTCAATCCCAAAATAACACGGATGCTTAAAAGGCGGACTCGAAACACGCATATGAACTTCCTTTGCGCCCGCCTCTCTCAGCATTGTAACAATCTGATCGCTCGTCGTCCCGCGTACAATCGAATCATCAACCATAATAATTCTTTTTCCGTCAACCACGTCGCGCAGAGCATTTAATTTAATCTTGACGCTTTTAACGCGGCTTGATTGTCCGGGATTTATGAAAGTTCGTCCGACGTAAGTATTTTTTGTAAATGCAATGCCGTAAGGAATTTTCGACTCCATAGAATAACCGACTGCCGCCATATTTCCCGATTCCGGCACTCCTACAACCAAATCAGCGTCAACAGGATGAGTTTTAGCTAAAATTCTTCCCGCAATAAGCCGCGACTTAGTTACGCTCATTCCGTCAAACTTTGTATCGGGACGACAAAAATAAATGTACTCAAAAACACAACGCGCAACTTTTTCAGGCTCAATCGCCAAATCCAAATTTGATTCTATTGTACCGTCCGGCAAAATCGCTACAACTTCGCCCGGCAACACGTCGCGTATAAATTCAGCGTTAATAGTTTCCAACGCGCAGGTTTCCGACGTTATGATATATGCATTGTCCAGCTTGCCGATAACCAGCGGACGAAATCCCCAAGGATCACGCGCACCAACCAATTTTCGCGGACTGGCAACTACAAATGAATACGCGCCCAAAATTTTATCCATAGCCCGAACCGTCGCTGCCTGTACCGAACGGCTTTTAATTCTTTCGCGAGCAATGTGGTAAGCAATAGTTTCAGTGTCAGTCGTCGTCTGAAAAATCGCGCCGCCCATTGCAAGTTCACGCCTTAGTTGCGGAGTATTTACCAAGTTGCCGTTATGAGCAAGCATTAAAGTTCCTTTTGCATAGGCAAGTACAAGCGGCTGAGAATTTTCACGAGTTGACGCGCCCGCCGTCGAATAACGGACATGACCGACGCCCAAATTTCCTTTCAACGTCGCCAAATTATTTTCATTAAAAACTTTGTTGACGCGTCCCAAATCCTTATGCGTCAAGACAAGATTTTTTCCGTTGAAAGTATTTGTCACGGCAATTCCCGCGCTTTCCTGTCCGCGATGTTGCAAGGCATAAAGCCCGTAATAAATTGTAGCCGCAACGTCTCCGCCCGATAAATCGTACATTCCAAATACGCCGCATTCTTCGCCGACTGTTTTTTCTGATACACCGAAATCCATTGGAGTTGCCCTCCTTACCAAAAATGTTTCTACGATTAAATTATATGTCAGTGCCGGTTATCTGTCAAAGTTATAATTTCAAATCAGATAATAATCATAAATCTTTTCAGCCTAAGTTAAGCCGTATTCCAAAATGTTCACTAAATGTTGTTTATTTTTCTGCCATTATTTTTTGGATTCTTTAGTTTGTAAACATTCTCCAGCAAGCAAAAAGCATGTCAAAATTATTTTTGTTACAATAAAAGTAAAAACAGAAATATATGAAGTTGTAAAGCAAAATAAGCCCGAAGCTTAACGGAAAAAGTTTTAAATTAATCATCGTCGCCGACAGTTAAAACAGCCATAAATGCTTCTTGCGGCAATTCGACACTGCCGACTGCTTTCATACGTTTTTTACCGGCTTTTTGTTTCTCAAGAAGTTTTCTTTTTCTGGAAACATCGCCGCCGTAACATTTCGCTAAAACATCTTTGCGACGCGCTTTAACGGTCTCACGTGCAATAATTCTGCCGCCAATCGCCGCTTGTACCGGAATATCAAAAAGTTGTTCAGGAATAATTCTTTTTAATTTTAAAGCCAAAGTCCGACCAACCTTCGCCGCCCGACTTTTATGAACAATCGCGCTTAAAGCGTCAACCAAATCGCCGTTCAGCAAAATATCCAGCTTAACCAAGTCAGATTCGACATAATTTGCGGGTTCATAATCCAAACTCGCATAGCCGCGCGTCATCGATTTAAGTTTGTCAAAAAAATCAAAAATAATCTCATTCAACGGAATTTCGTAAGAAATCATCACGCGAGTTTTGTCAATATAATCCATACTTTTATAAGTGCCGCGCTTTTCCCTGCAAAGTTCCATAACCGCGCCGATATAATCCGCAGGAACAATCACCATTGCCTTAACGGTCGGCTCTTCGATAAATTTAATTTCAGTTGTCGGAGGAAGTGCAGCAGGGTTATCAATCGTCAAAATTTCTCCGTCAGTCTTAAAAACTTTGTAAACGACCGAAGGCGCAGTCGTAACCAATTTCAAATTATATTCGCGCTCAAGCCTTTCTTGAATCACGTCCATATGCAAAAGTCCCAAAAATCCGCAACGAAAACCGAATCCCAATGCGGCAGAAGTTTCAGGTTCATAAACGAGCGCGGCATCGTTAAGTTGAAGTTTTTCTAAAGCTTCCTTCAAATTATCGTAATCGGCATTTTCGGTAGGATAAAGTCCACAAAAAACCATTGGGACTGGAGCGCGATAACCTGCGAGCGGTTGCGCGGGACTTTGAGAATTTGTAATCGTATCGCCGACTCGAACATCGCGAACATCTTTCAAACTTCCGCAAATGTAACCGACTTCACCGGCTTTTAATTCGTCAAGTTCAGTCATATTCGGCGAAAAAATTCCAATTTCAGTCGCGTCAAATTCTTTTTTTGTTGCGATTAATTTAAGTTTGTCGCCTTTTTTAATTTTTCCAGCCATTAAACGGACGTGAGCGACCGCGCCTTTGTAAGAATCGAAATAAGAATCAAAAATCAACGCTTGAAGAGGAGAATTTAAATTATTTTGAGGCGGCGGAATTTTTTTAACAATTGCCTCCAAAATATTTTCAACGCCTTCACCGGTTTTTGCGCTACAAGTTACGGCATCGGACGCATCAAGCCCGATTGCCTCTTCAATTTCATTTTTAGTACGTTCAACGTCGGCACTGGGTAAATCAATTTTATTAATGACGGGAATAATTTCCAAATCGTGATCGAGAGCGAGATAAACATTTGAAAGAGTTTGAGCCTCAACGCCTTGAGTTGCATCGACAACTAACAATGCACCTTCACAAGCGGCTAAACTTCGTGAAACTTCATAAGTAAAATCTACGTGACCGGGCGTATCGATTAAATTCAGCTGATATTCTTTGCCGTCTTTAGCGGTATATTTTAAGCGGACGGTTTGCGCTTTAATTGTAATGCCGCGTTCGCGTTCAAGTTCCATATTATCCAAAAATTGCTCGGACATATCGCGTTTTTCGACGGTGCCGGTAAGTTCGATTAATCTGTCGGCTAAAGTAGATTTCCCGTGATCGATGTGGGCAATGATTGAAAAATTTCTGATTCGATTATCCAAAAAAAATTTCTCCTTTATGCTTGCAAAATTTTCTGTAGGGAATTATAATATTTTTAAATTAATTTGTAACTTATTTTTTAAGATTTTGAATTAAAAATTTCTTAAAATTGTTTTTGTTCATTTGAAAGCCGCCGTGTGTGATTTCTAACATTATCCTAAAATAATGCTAATTCAAAAATTTTGAATGAAAAAAAGTCGGTGTTGCTGCGCCGACTTCCTCAAAACTATTTTTGTTTACCCAGAAACCGCCGTGTGCGGCTTTTTAACATTATCCTAAAATAATGTTAATGATGGTGAGGACGACCTGCGTTGCTTGCAACGCCAGAGAAATTTTCTCGTACTTAGTCATAATCACCACCTCCTCTCGCGAGGAAGCCGACCACCGACTTAAAACACATTATAGCACGAAAAAATTTTTCTGCAACAAAAAAACTCGGCGCGTATTACGTCGAGATTTTTTATTCGTAAACTAAAATTCAGCCGTCAACGCAAGAACTTAACCTCAAGACCGAAACTTAACCGCGCTACAATAGACTCTCGCTGCTACGTATGTCCTGACGAGATTGTCAGTACGGGATAATAAAGTTCGGCGAAACCAAGTCCCTGCGTTCACGACTGAACACAGAGCGGAGAGCAAGGGATTCGAACCCTCGGTACGGTATCAGCGCACACACGATTTCCAGTCGTGCTCCTTCAACCACTCGGACAACTCTCCGTGAAATTGTCCATTACTATATCACGCAAAATTTTTTCTGTCAAGAAATTTTTTTATTCAAAATTTGCAGTCCTGCGCAATTAGTGATATACTTAATATGAAAAAATTTTTTTATTTATGGAGGCGATTCTTTTTATGAAGAAACCTATCATTGATGACGAAGAAGAAATGTATATTCCTGATATTGGGGACGTTGATGAAAGTATCGAATACCACGAAAGTCCGCGTTCCAACGCCGGTATCGCGCTTAAGTGGTCGCCTTTGGAACAGCAAATGTTTGACCTTCTTTTCCTTAATCGCGTAGGAACTTATGAACGCGACGGGCTTTTAGAAATGGCGCGTACAGTTGAAAAGTTAGTTGACACTTTTAAGCCGCATGAAGTCGCGCGTATTGCGTCGGTTGCAATGTTGGCTTTTCAGCTGAAGGCGACGGAAGATAAAGATTTTTCGGATGAACTTGTACGTTATCGCGAATACGTCAAAAATCATCCTGAGGATATTGAAGAAGTTTAGGAGAGATTATTTTTAAATGGTAATTGTAACAGGCATAACCGGACAACTCGGTTATGATGTCGCGTTGGAACTTGAAAAGCGCGGCGTAGAATTTATTGCAACGTCGCGTAAAGAAATTGATTTAAACGACGAAAAAAGCATTAAAAATTTTATCAAAAATCATCAGCCGTCAGCCGTGATTCACTGCGCGGCATACACTGCGGTTGATAAAGCGGAAAGTGAAGCTGAACAGGCAATTATGGTAAACGGTATGGCAACGCGTTATATTGCGGAGGCTTGCCGCGACGTTGATGCGAAATTGCTTTATCCCAGTACAGATTATGTTTTTGGCGGAGACGGACATATTCCCTACGAAATTAACGACGAAAAAAGCCCCTGCAATGTTTACGGCAGGAGCAAACTTTTGGGCGAAGATTCTGTCCGTGCACTTAACAGAAATCATTTTATCGTAAGAATCAGTTGGGTTTTTGGCGTAAACGGAAAAAATTTCGTTAAAACAATGTTAAACCTTGCAGATAAGCATAAAAAGCTTAGAGTTGTTTCAGATCAAATCGGCAGTCCGACTTATACGAAAGACCTTGCGCCGCTGTTAGTCGATATGATTAATACTGAAAAATTTGGGACTTATCACGCGACGAATGAGGGATTTTGCAGTTGGGCGGAATTTGCTAAGGAAATTTTTAAGCAGGCGAAAAAAAATGTTGAGGTCGAAGAAATTTTAACGGCAGATTATCCTACACCTGCGCGGAGACCGTTTAATTCACGTCTCAGCAAAAATTCTTTGGACGAAGCGGGCTTTAATCGCTTGCCGACTTGGCAGGACGCGCTTAAAAGATATTTGGCGGAAATTAAAGCTTAATTCGTACAAAATTTCAATCTCGATGCATTAATTTGTATCGAGTTTTTTTATTTTTAGAATCTATTCACAGCTTTAAAAAACTGGTATAATATACACAATATTCTTTACTTAAAATGTCCCATAGGAACAACAATCTTTTTCTGATATTTGATATAATTTATTAAGCGAAAGGAGTGTTAATGACAAATAGATTTTAAAATTTTTTCAAGTTGATTTATTAACAATGTTTAAGTCGATTACTAACAAAGGAGGCTGATTAACAGCTAAAAATAACTTATAAAAAATCATAAATCTTTTAAAATTTTAATAAGGAGGTGAAGATCGTTACTGATAAATTTTTATGTTGACATTGAATTTAATCTCCGTAAAATATGGGTAGCTGAACGAAAACCAAATTCAGCAATACCCGTAAGTTAGCGGGGAATTTAAGCCTGTGGAGCGTCTAAAAACGCAAGTAGCTGAGGCAAAAGCAGACGCGATGAAGCAGGAATGGGACATAAAAGTTTACAACTTTTTATAAGTTCTCAGTAACGGGAAAAATTTTGAGCAGTATTCAGCAGGAATTAGAGGCTTGCAGAAAGTCAGCAGAATTTGGCTATTCATTGGCTGAGGAAAGTTTTAGTGCCATGAAAGACGCTTTAAAAGAAGAAAAGCGTAAACTTAAAGAGGCTGATCGTCAACAAAATCAAATTAGTCGTTTGAGGAATGATGCGCATTTTCAAAATCAATTGCGTGAAATGAGGACGATTGAACGCGACACCGTCGACAGGGTCAAGGAAAATCTCGATAAACTTCAGCTTACAATGCAAAATTTCACAATCGTTTTGTATGGTCGAACAATGGCAGGCAAGTCGACACTTATGGAAATTTTGCGGCATGGAGACGGCTCTACAATCGGTAAGGGTTCTCAACGTACAACGCGTGACGTTCGCGGTTATGAATGGGAAGGCTTGAAAATTTTTGACGTACCGGGTACTTGTTCATTCGGCGGACAAGTTGACGATAAAACGGCATTAGAGGCGGCAAAATCTGCAGACTTGGCATTATTTCTTTTAACGGATGATGCACCACAACCTGAAGAGGCAGACAGACTTGCAGAATTAAAATCTCTTGGTAAGCCCGTTTTAGGTATCGTCAACGTCAAGCAAGCTCTTTCCGATAAATCAAGTGCCAAACGTAAAATTGACGTTAAGCAAATCCAAAAGAAAATCGGCGATTCTACGCGCTTAAAAGAAATTGTCTTGCAATTCAAGGAATTTGCTAAAAAAGGGAATAGCACAAATTTTAAAGGCGGTTACAACTTCGACGACGTGCCTTTTGTATATTCACATTTGCAATCAGCCTTTTTTTCTCAGCAGGAAAATGATCCTTCGCTTTATGAACTCAGCAACTTCAAGGCGGTTGAAAATTTTATTTTGGATAAAGTCCGCGAAGATGGGAAATTCATCCGCATAAAAACTTTCATTGACGCCGTTGCCAGACCTATGCAACATTCTATAGCTACGCTTTACGGACACAGTTCAGAAACGGTTAAGGCGTGGCAATCTTATAGTGACAAAATAGATCAACTTGACGCTTGGCGTAGCGGTTTCGTTCAGTCGGTGCAAAATCGTTACGACAATTTTATTGAAGGACTTACAGACGACATAAACGGCAAGCTTAATTACGTTGTCGATAATTACTACGAATCTAATAAAGCCGGCGATGCTTGGAAAGAAGAGTTGGAAAAATTAAATATTAGTCGCAGGTGTCAAAATTTCATTCAAGATATTGGCGAAGACGCAACTTGGAAATTACGTGAACTTAGCGACGAATTAACACAAGATTTACGCTATGCCGGCGTATCAGTTGACGCTGAAATAAGTATGCCGGAAATTGACGATACTCAAAGTGCTTTAATGCTTGCCGCACCGCTTTTGGCACTTACTCCCGTCGGTTGGATTGGAGCGGCTGCCTTTGGCTTGTTTACTTTGATTTTCGGAGAAAGTAAAGAAACAAAAATTCGTAAGGCTAAAGATAAATTGCGCGAAGAATTAAATAAATCCCGTCAAGAATTATTGGGTATGACAACAGACAATGTTCTCGAAGTTCTGAACAAAGAGATTCTGAATAAACAAATTGGCGGATTTCGTGATACGTTGATTGATATGTTGAATATGTTTAAACCGCTTGCATATAGTCAAAATAACGTTGCCACTGCAATTAACAATCAATACAAAGATTTAAATTTTGAGTTGTTTATAAGAGCGGCTTTTTATTTGAAGAGTAATCCTGAGGAATTTCAAAAATTAACGGTTGTGCGAATTGTCGGCGAAGAAATGATTGTTATCAACGCCGCTGAAGTATCTGAAGAAACTGAACGTAAGCTTTCAAAAATACTTGGAGAAAAAGTTACTTGTTACAAAGTTGATGGCGAAAATTATAAATTCGGAGTGCTTGATTGTCTTCACTATCATGTTCTTAACCTTGAACCCGGTGATACTAATGTGGAAATTTTTGTTGAAGATGAAGAAAACGGGGATATGCTCCTTTTATATTTGCCGGGTAACATATATTTTACACCTTCACAAATTCAGTTTGCGCAACAATTAGTTAGTCAGACTATTGCGTTTTATTAAGGAGGTGATAATATGACGAATTTTCAGCTGGAAGAATTTGCGCGGCGCGGAGGAAAATTGCTTGAAGAAACTCAAAAAAATTTTGAGACTTACAAGGATTTGAACATTGGACTTGATAAAATTTCCTTGCCCAAAACAATGAAGCCTTCAGACGGCGCGGTTAAATTGGTATTCGTCGGGCAATACAGCTCCGGAAAATCAAGTATCATAAAAATGCTTACCGGCATTGAAACAGAAATCGGTGCAGGAATTAAAACACAAACTGCCCATACATATAATTGGGGAGATTTAGAAATTGTTGATACACCGGGCATTCATACGGAACTGCGTCCGGATCACGACGAAAAAACTTACTATGAAATTGATCATGCGGCACTTTTAATTTTCGTTGTCACTAACGAAGGTTTTGATGACCGCATGGGAAATCATTTTCGTAAGCTCGCCATTACGCAGGATCGCGGTAAAAATATGGTGCTCGTTGTAAATAAAATGGACAGGACAGCACTCGGCAATGTTCCTGAACAACAAGAAATTATTGAAAAAGATTTATTGAAAGTTATTGAGCCTTTCACGCCCGCGCAGTTGTATTTGACTTTCCTCAACACAGAATATTATTTTGAGTGGCAGACTGAAACTGATGAAGAATTGAAAGAAATTTATTTGAATCAGAGTGGCTACGAAAAATTTGTAAATAATCTTAACTCCTTTGTATCAAGTCGCGGCGTCTTGTCTAAAATTCAATCGCCTTTAGAGACATTGAAAAGTACCATTACAAGCGTTATTGGAGAATCAGAAGACCTTAGCATTGACCGTGACATTGAGGCAGCGGAACAACTTTTGATTCGTCGGCAGAAAACCTTGCTTGACGGCAAGCGAAGAATCCGCGCAGAAATTACCGAAATTGCTGAAACTCTTTGTTCTAAAATTAAGTCGGAAGGTTCAAAACTTGCCGGTGAGATCGCGCCGGGCATAACGGAAGAAAATTTCAAGCGTAAACTTGAGGCGGCACAACTTCAAGTCGATACTTACGTAAATTCTTATGAAAAGAGAATTTTTGACAGGCTTGCAGAAATTTGTGATAATGTCAATCAAGAAATGGCACTAATCGATAAATCCCAGTTTTCCGTCAATGTTCAAACAAATTTTTCCGCGCCGGTTCATGTTCCTTCTGAAGATGAGCGGGCAGCTAAAATGGCGTGGGACATTAAAAGTAAATCGGGCATTTGGGAAAATATCGGAATGACTTCAAAAGACGCCGCATCGGCTACCATACCGCTTTTAGGCGGCAAACTTTCAAGCGTAGTCAAAGATGTCGGACACTTTTTTGGTTTTAAATTTGCACCGTGGGGAGCTGTTAATGTAGTTAAAAGTGTATCAAACGTACTGGGTTGGATTGGACTTGCAATGACGGCTTATCAAATTTTGTGTAAATTTTTCGGCGAAGATGAACAAAAGAAAATGGAAGAGGAACTTAGAAAGGCGCGAGAGGAAACTCAAAATAGTTTTAACAATATAGCGGAGGATATTCGCGAAGAAATTATTAGTGCGGCAACAAATAAAATGGACGAATTAACTGCACCTGCCTTTGCGGACGCCGATAACAAAATTTCGGAATTTCGACGTATGAAACAAAGATTAAAGGAACTTGGACATTCATTGCAAAATACCCTGATTGATGTCCAAAAATTAATGGACGAAGTTCAGCAAACTGCCGGTACTTAGATGTTGTAAATTTTTTTTATATCGTCGGTGTAAGAGCCGTCGTCATTGTGAACTATAAGCGGCGGCAAAATTTTTAAATTGCCTGCATTACCGCCTACAATCGCGTCCAGCATAACTAAATTTGCAGGACGATTTTTTTTTGGGTGAATCATCTGCAGACGTTTCATTTCAAATTGATGGCGGTGCAGAGCGTCAACAATTTCAGTCAGCCGCGCCGCTGAGTGTACCATACAAAAACTTCCGTGATATTTTAAAGCGAATCGCGCAGATTTCACAACATCTTCAAGTGTTGCGTTAAATTCGTGCCGCGCAGTTGCAACGCCGATTAATTTGTTGACTTCACCGTTTTTGACGGGATAATAGGGCGGATTTGCAATGACTAAGTTAAAACTTTCAGCGCAAAAAAAATCGCGGATTTGACGGTAATCGCCTTCCACGACTGAAATTTTTTCCGATAAATTATTCAACTCAACATTTCGCCGCGCCAATTCCGCCATATCGTGATTAATTTCAATCGCAAAAATTTTTTCAATTTCATCAGCAATTAAAAGCGGTATCACGCCCGTACCAGTCCCTAAATCCAAAACTTTATAATTGCGTTTAAACTCAGGAAAGTGCGCTATCAAAACTGAATCCGTCGCAAAACAAAATTCTTTCTCAATCTGAATAATCTTTCGTCCCGACTTCATTAAATCATCAAGACGTTCACCTTGACGCAAAAATATTTTTTCATTCATATTATCTAAACTTACCACGCGAACGGCGCGGTTTACGCGGACGATTTATCCAAGGTCTGTCATTATATTCATTGTTAAGTTTTTCTTCACGTGAATCATGCTCACGCTTAGAATTTTTATTTCCAAAAGATTTTCCCTGCGTAGATTGCTTAGGAGGCTCTATAACGGGTTTTTCTTCTTTAGGCGGCTCTTCTTCTTCCGGCGGTTCGTAATCGGCAATAATCGGCTCAGGATCGTTTTTAAACTTCACAATCGTTTCACCGTCCGCAGGTAATATATCTTCCCATCTTACTACTGCAGTTTTATTTGAATCCAATAAAATCGTAGCCGTCTTTCGCGTGAGATTTATTGAAACTACTCGCCCTTCACCGTCATCAACAATAACGCGGTCATTTTGATGCGGTTCGTAAACAGGATTATTCGCAATATAACATTCGTGATAATATTCGCTTTCAAATTCCAAGCAACAAAGCAACCGCCCACATACGCCGGAAATTTTTGTGGGATTAAGTGAAAGATTTTGTTCCTTAGCCATACGAATCGAAACCTGCGCGAAGTCGCCCAAAAAAGTTGAGCAGCAAAGTTTACGCCCGCAACAACCTACGCCGCCAAGCATTTTGGCTTCTTCACGAATACCTACTTGACGCAACTCAATTCTTGTTTTAAAAATATACGCCAAATCTCTGACGAGTTCCCGAAAATCAATGCGCCCTTCCGCCGTGAAGTAAAAAATTATTTTATTCACGTCAAAGGTATAACGAACGTTAATTAAATTCATCGGCAAGCGGTGTTCACGAATTTTTTCTTGACAAATCTCAAAAGCTTCTTTTTCTCTTTCTTTATTATCGGCAACACGCGCCAAATCAGCCCGCGTCGCTTTACGGTGTATCCTTCTAATATACGGCACATATCCCGAAGGCTTTTCGGCTTGCGGCAATTCACGTATATCCGTCACGACTTCGCCGCTTTCAAGTCCGCGTGAAGTGTCCACTATTACCAAATCGCCCTTTTTTATATCATCGTCGCCCGGATCGAACAGGTAAATTTTTCCTGCCTTCCTAAAGCGCACTCCAATTACTTTTTGCATAATCTTTCCTTTAAATAGCCGCCCTTAAACGCATTAAATAGGATTCGGCTAACAATCTCAAATTTGCGTTGGATTTAAGCCTGCGTTGCACCTGCGTCCCTTCGGCTATCATTTTGTTTAAAATTTCTTCGTCAAATTTTATCTCGGCAATTTTATCTTTCAAGTCTGAATTGTAAAGTTCAAATTTATTAAATGCGAAAATATCCCGCAGAATTTTTTGTATATAAGTCACAAAGTCCGAAAACTTTTCACGTGAATACGTTTCAAAAATTTTCCCCTTAGCAAAAATAATTTCGTCGGTAAGTTCACGTTTACAAAGTTGTTTGATTAAAGTTAAAGCGTCGTCGCGAAGTTCATAGCCACCCGAATTTTCAAGCGTCAATGCTCGTCCCAAACTGCCGTCGGAAATTACGGAAAGTTTTTGGGATTTAGCGTCGTCGATACCGTAAATTTTTAAAGATTTTTGAATCTGCGCGGGAGTCAACTTTTCAAAATTTATCGTCATACAACGCGAACGAATTGTCAGCAAAAGTCCTGCGCGATTAGCCGTAAGCAAAATAAAAATCGTCTGACTGGGCGGCTCTTCCAAAGTTTTTAAAATACAGTTAGCGGCGGCTTTATTCATAAATTCCGCGCCGTCGATTATGACAACGCGCCTTTCGGCTTGAATCGGACGCAGAAAAGCTTCACGTTGCAAATCTCGAATCTGATCAATTTTAATAGTCCGCGCAGTTTTAGTTTCTTCAGGTTCGACAACGTAAAAATCGGGATGAGATTTTGCCGCCATAAGTTTGCAACTTTCACAAGTTCCGCAAGGTTCGCCGTCAATGGGATTTTCGCAAATTAATGACGCCGCGCAGATTTCGGCAATTTTTCTTTTACCAATTCCTTCGACGCCCGCAAAAAGTACCGCGTGAGGGAAATTTTTTTCCGCAACAAATTTTTTCAACTGCGCGAGTTTATCTGCGTTGCCAATAATATTTTTCCAACTGAAAATTTTTTCCATTTTACATATACAAATCGACAAGCATTCCGCGTATTGCGTCGTGGCTTGCAATAACGTCTAATTTATCGGCGTGACCGAGACGAATTTTTTCAGCCATTTCTTCCAACTTCCTATCGACTTTGCGGACAGTTGTAAAAACGCGTTGCCTGCCCATTCTGTCCCAACCGGCTTGCGTATTAAGTTCATACATACCGCTGACTGCCGCGCTTACGAAATTTTTTATCAACGTGCGATATTCCTTGAGTTCGTCATAAGTCGGAGTTCGACTTAACCTTCCGGCTTGCTCATCAATTTTTTTAAGCATAGCCTCAAGTTCTTCATGAGATACGCCGCCTTCGTCCTGTTGTGCAAGAAGTTCATCGGAGAAGGAATTATTTTTTTCGTGAACGCGCTCACCCGTTTCACGCAGTATTTCAAAGGGAGATGTCGGCGTTGACATCGTATTAATTTTTACAGCCATAATTCCACCTACTTTCCTTGTAGTCCTAAAATTATAAAGCCATTGCAGAAAATCGGCAAGAAAAATTTTTCAACGAAAAACGCCCGACATTTTAAGGCGTCGAGCGTCGTGATTTATATGGATTGCGAAAATTTATGCAAGGATACGAGCTAAGCGCATATACTCAGGATTAAGTTGCTTTTTATTATTTACCGCATCGTGAAGGTTGATTGAAACAACGTGCCCGCGATTGAAACCAAAAACTATGTCTGAAAGACCCGCAATTATCGCCAATGCCGCGTGTTCGCCCAACTGACTTGCTTTAACGCGATCAATAACCGTAGGAGAGCCGCCGCGTTGAATATGTCCGAGCTTCGATATACGAGTATCACGCCCTGTTTTTTCTGCAACAATCGGACCAATCTCACTGGCTTTGCCCGCGCCTTCAGCAACTACCATTAAAATATAGCGTTTACCTTTTTCGTATTCAGCCTTCATGCTTTCGCAAATTTCGTCAAGGTTAAATTCTTCTTCAGGAACTAAAATATATTCTGCGCCGCCGGAAATTCCGGATACCATTGCAAGCCAGCCGCTGTTACGCCCCATAACTTCCAAAACAATTATGCGACGATGTGCCGACGCGGTATCGCGCAATTTGTTCATAGCGTCGATAATCGTGTTAGCCGCCGTATCGCAACCGATTGTATATTCAGAGCCCCAAACATCATTGTCAATCGTACCGGGCAGACCGACAATCGGAATACCTGTTTCTTTGCTGAGAGTTGACGCGCCGCGCAAACTTCCGTCACCGCCGACAACTACAAGCCCTTGAATGCCGCGATCTACAAGATTTTTATAGCCGAGCATACGACCTTCAGGAGTCTGAAAACGTCTGCAACGCGCAGTTCCCAAAAAAGTTCCGCCGCGTTGAATTATATCGCTAACATCCCTTGAAGTCATTTCAAACATATCTTCATCAAGCATACCGTGATAACCGCCGCGAATACCCCAAACTTTTACGCCTTGATGAAGTGCCGTTCTGGTTACTGCGCGAACTGCCGCATTCATACCGGGACTGTCGCCGCCCGATGTCATTACCGCAATACTTTTAATCATAAACTCAAAACCTCCCCGCTCGATTTACCAACCAAAAATTTTTGTTCAAACTTTTGTAAATAATAACACAATTTCTATGAATTGCAAATATTGACTTAAAAATTTTTTAGCGGAAAAATTATTTTTCTTCTTTACGTTTATCTTTCCAACCGTTTTTATTAACTTGCCGTGCGCGTGCAATCGCCAAATTATATTTCGGCACATTATCGGTAATCGTTGAACCCGCCGCTATGTAAGCTCCGGTCTCAACAGTAACCGGCGCAACCAAATTTGAATTGCAACCGATAAAAACATCATCGCCAATCGTTGTGCGGAATTTTTTTATACCGTTATAATTTACGGTAATAGTTCCGCAACCGACATTGCAACCCGCGCCCATATCACAATCGCCGATATATTGAAGGTGTGGAAGTTTTGTGCCTTCGCCGATATTGGAATTTTTAATCTCAACAAAATTGCCAATCTTAACCTTTGCGCTAACTTTTGTATTCGGACGAATATGCACATAAGGACCAAGTATAACGCCGTCTGAAATTTCCGCCTCGTGACAGTAGCTAAACTGCGCGGTTACATTATTACCAACAATCATATCAGTAAAGCGAACGTTCGGACCAATCAAACAATCTTCACCAATTTTAGTTTTGCCTTCAAGGTAAGTGTTGGGATAAATTATCGTGTCCTGTCCTACTTCAACATCAAAATCAATGTAAGTCGTCGCAGGATCGATAATCGTCACGCCGTTAAGCATAAGCTCGGAATTTTTACGTTGGCGCAAAATTTTATCGGCTTCAGCAAGTTGTATTCTAGAATTTATGCCTAAAGTCTGTCGATAATCATCAGCGATTACCGCGCAGATTTTCCCGCCGTCTGCCCGCAAAATTTCTAACACGTCGGGTAAATAATATTCGCCTTGAGAATTTTCATTGGTAACTTTTTCAAGCGCGGCAAAAAGACTTTTAATCTTGAAACAGTAAATGCCCGCGTTTACTTCACGAATTTTTTTCTGTTCGGGCGTCGCGTCTTTATCCTCAACAATCTTTTCAAAGTCGACATTATCAGCGCGAATAATCCTGCCGTAACCTTTAGGGTCAGGCATTATCGCAGTTAAAACTGTAGCAACGGCATTAAATTTTTCATGCGCGTCAATGAGATTTTTCAGAAGTTCCCCTGTAAACAAAGGAGTATCTCCGCAAAGAATCATTACGTTGCCTTCCGAATTTGCAAAATTTTCTTTGGCGCATAAAACAGCGTGACCTGTGCCGAGTTGCTCTTCCTGCAGGACAAATTCAACGTCCGAAAAAGTTTGCTTGACGAGTTCCGCTCCTGAACCGATTACTACAACTTCACGCGTTGAACCGGCAGATTTCGCCGCGTTGATAACGTGTTGCAACATAGGCTTTCCGCCGACTTTATGTAAAACTTTCGGCAATTTACTTTTCATACGGGTACCTTTACCCGCCGCTAAAATTATTGTTTCCAAAATTTATCTCTCCTAAATTTTAAAAATTAATCCTCATAATGTCCTTTGCAAGATTTAACGGTATAATTTCCGGCTACTGCAATATAAACTAACCGATTTTTCTCGTCGATATGTCGCGAATAAGTATCTGTGAGATTTTTTAATTTTTCAGGTTGACCTTCGCCCTCCATTGCGCCATCGCGTTCAATGCTTTTCAAAAGTCGATTAATTTTCTTTATCGTTTTTCTGTCTTCGTCCTGCCATTCGGTATATTGATTCCAGCCCTTGTCGGAAAATGAAAGCATTATTCCATTGCCTCCAACTCTTCAAGCGTTTTAACGACAATTTGACCGTTTTTAATTTGTTCGTCTGCAATATCAAGCATCGCAAGATAGCGGGCGTTATTTATACACTTTGAAATTTCACGTCCATTGCGCATTTCAACTTCATCAACAAAATGTCTCCATTCATTTCGCGTGAAAGAAATATTTTCCTCGTCAGTTTCAAGTCCGACTACATCCATTATTTTCACCTCCAAAAACTTTTTGGAACGTTTCATTTATCAGCCTTCCTTTGCCGTCTGCGAAGTGCTTTCAACAAAGTTTTTTCTGCGCGTTCCATATGGTGTTCGGCGGCATCACGCGCGGCACTGACATCACCGTTTGCAATGGCATCTACCATTTCTGAATGTTCCTCTAAAGTTTCCTGCAAGCGTCCGGGATACGACATTGATAAAGTACGGAAACGCGCCAACTGCTCCTTCAAGTTGCTGATAATTCCTACAAGGCGTTCATTGCGGCTGACTTGATACAGCAAGCCGTGAAATTTTATATCAGTCTCAACAATCTTTTCAATGTCATTTTGGCGAATGTAGCCTTCAATTTCGACGAGATAACTTTCAAGCGTCTTGAGTTCCTCCGGCTCAATTCTACGCGCCGCAAGTCCGGTTGCAAGTGCTTCAAGTGCCGATCGAATTTCAAAAATTTCTTTAACGTCACTTTCCGAAACATCCGCAACATAAGTTCCGCGTCGAGGCATCATTATTACGTAACCTTCCTGTTCAAGCTTACGAATTGCCTCACGTACAGGAGTGCGACTTATGCCTAATTCATCGGCTACTTGAACTTCCATAAGCCTTTCGCCCGGTTCCAAAATTCCTTTTCTTATCGCGTCGCGTAAAGCTTCGCAGACCACCTCCCTAAGCGGCTGATAGGTATCTAAATCTATCGGTTGAAGTTTTCCCATACACAATTCCTTTCTTTAGTCTTTTGAATTACCGTTAAGCAACGGTTGTCCCAGATTATATAATAAATCGTTTTTTTGCATAATCGTCAAGTTTTTTTCAATCGCGTGAATTATAACCGAATCCCAAATATCTCTTACATAAAGAATACAAAATCCGCCAAATGCCTTTCTTCCAAAAGTTTATTCAAATATTCGTGAAGTGGCATTTTAAATTCGTTTTGATTCCGTTTTTGGAAATTTTCAATATCAGGTGAAATTTTTAATTTGCCGACAAGTTCATCGGTGTCTGTTTCATACAATTTTAATCACCTCAAATTTTGTGTCAAGATTATAACACATTTGATTTTGAAAGGTAAATCAGAAAATGAATCCTTTGCAATTTTTATATGATACCGTCGACATAATCCAAGATGGCGAAAATGTTTAGTTTCCTCAAAATTTTTATTTAAGTCTCAAGGTTGAAAATAAAGATTAAATGCCGCTTAATATTTCCGTATCGGCTAATTTGAAAGGTCTGCGACAGCTTAAAAAAATTTTCCACGCAATAAATTTATCTGCTTGACTATGCGAAATTAAAATATCGTTAAAAAATTTTTCGCGCAGTGTTCAGACTGCATACCACAAATAAAAATTACAAGTTTATAATACGTTCAAAGGAGGTATCTGTTATGCTGTGGAACATATATTACGAAACCGGATCTGGTAATTCCGGAACGTGGCAAGAATACGCAAATTCAAAATCCGAAGCCATTTCCAAAGCCGAAGAACATCACCGCTCTGATTTGCGTAATGGTACAAGAATTACGGGAGCGAGCCCCGCATAAAATTAAACTTTAGCAAAAAAAAATTTAAGTCCGAATCTGAAAATTGGTTCGGACTTTTTTTGTTGGACAGAAAATTATTGTATGGACGTTACAAAAATCTGCGCGGGTAAATCTTTAATGCTTGAAACAATTTTGTCAACATCTGATTTATCGGCAAGTGCAAAAATCGTCGGACCGCTCCCGCTCATCTGTGCAACTTTCGCGCCCGCTTGAATAAGTTTTGATTTATAACTTTCAAGCTCAGGAAAAACTTTCTGCGCAACGGGTTCAAGTACATTACCAAAAATTTTAAACGCCGAATCAAAATCCCTTGCGCGGAAATATTCAATAATCTTGTATGTCGGCGGGTGATTAATCGAATCGGCGGGCAATTCATCAAAAGTTTTATAAGCCCAAGCCGTTGAAATTTCCAAGTGCGGCTTGACTAAGATAACGGCATAACTTTTAAACGGTGCAAGTTGATACAAAATTTCTCCGCGCCCTCTGGCAAGCCAAGTCCCCTCAGCAACGCAGAAAGGAACATCTGAACCTACTTTCGCGCCGATTCGACAAAGTTCCTCAATGCTTAAGTTTAAATCGTAAAGCCAATTTATGCCGCGTATAACTGCCGCCGCGTCCGCACTGCCGCCGCCTAATCCCGCAGATACAGGAATTTTTTTATGCAGAATTATTTTTACACCAAAATTTTTCTTACAATAATTACTCATTTCCAAAGCTGCGCGGTAAGCCAAATTTTTTTCGTCAAGCGGAATATTTTCTCCGCCTTCAATTTGTGACACATCTAACTTAAAATCAATGCCGCTTTTCAGCATCGTAAGTTCAACTTCGTCAGCAAGTTCAAGCGTCTGCATTATCATTTCGACTTCGTGAAAGCCGTCCTCGCGCAGTTTTAAAATGTCCAGCGTCAAATTTATTTTCGCTCTTGCAAGTTCAACTATCATAATTTTTTACCATTACGCATTAATTAAGAAAGTCTGCCTGCGTCGGTCTTTGCGCCATAATAACGCGGCGGCAAATCAATTTTGTAACCGTTGCGGAGTGACGTTGCAACTGCTACCATAGTTTTTTCCAAAGTTACAATTTCTTCGCCATCGTAATTCTCCTGAAAAGCATTTACCAACCGCAATGACGCACTGTAAAGCCAATTTATAAGGCTGTAGCGCAATTCTCTTTCGTTATGTATGAAAGCGTGTTTTTCCCAAGCAGTTTTAAAAATTCTCGCCCAACTCGTTTCAAATACCGCGCCGTTACCTGCCCAATTTGTTACCTGCTTAGCATGCCGGCGAAAAGCACTCAAAGGTTGATCTTGTATCCAAAGCATATTCCCCTGCGTCAAAAGTTGACACCAAGTCGAAATGTCTACCAGAGAATAAAAGCCGTCCTCTTCATCCGTCCAACACATATCATTATTGCGTAAAAACTTTTTCCGAATCAAAACTGTTGTCGGTTCACCTATATAATTTTTTCCCGTATGAAACATCATACGCCCCGCATCATCGCCGGAAACTTTCATAGTTTTGTTAAGTGCTTCCGGTTGAGGCATTCTCATCGGCACTACGCGCCCGTCAACGTCAATGACATCTCTAACCGACGTGACAAGCGAAATATCCGGATTATTGCGGTAAATCTCAACCATAACTTCCAATTTGCGCGGATAAAATAAATCATCGTCCATAAGCCAATTAAGATATTCTGCCTTAGGATTATTATACTTTCGGCAAAAATTCCAGTTATCATTGGCGGTAAAATCTTTATGACGAAAATATTTTATACGCGGGTCTTTTGCAAGATATTCCTGCATAAGTTTTTCCGTGTCATCTTCCGTCGAATTATCGCTGACTACGACTTCAATATTTCTGTAAGTTTGATTGAGTGCAGACTCCAACGCCAGCTTAAAATAATGCGGACGATTGAAAGTAGGTATCATAATCGTTGCAAGCGGATAAATATCCTCTGAATACTCATTCAAGAAATTTTCACGGCTGAGCCCGTCAATCCTCCATTTTTCCTGATTAAACCAAATAGTCGGCTCTTCCGTATTCATCACGACGACTTTATAACCTTTGCGCCGAAATTCAAGACATTGTGCATTATCGCCAAAAGAATTTGAGTGGAAAATATCTTCGCGCCAATCAATATCGTATTGAGTCGCCATTAAAAAACCGTCAACCGATTCGACTTCTTGATAATCGCCTTTAATGTCTCCCCAGTTGACTAATTTTTTTTCGGCACCCATAAAAACTTTTCCGCAACGCTTAGCCGAATCAAGACAAACTCCATGCGTTGAAATATTTATCGCGCCGCTGATACCGATAACGCCAATTTTTTTATCGGACTTAAAAAGCTTGAGAATATTTACCAAAATATTTTTGTCGAGTAAAGTAACTTTTTCATCAATGTAAATTTTAAATTTGGCGTCATTTTCTTTCATCGCGACGTTGTAAGCAGCAAATTTTTCTTCGCCTTCAATCGGCACAATATCAAGCGTGCAACCTTTCGGCACATTAAGCTTTTTTACCGAATCAATCAGTTGATTATACAAATCTTCTTCCGTCTTGTTAATAATGACGGTAATTTTTTTCCAATTCACGAAATTCACCTCATAAATTTTTTTAAAGTGGGCAGAAATTTTTTCCCAATTCACGAAATTCACCCTATAAATTTTTTAAAATAACTTGTACAGACGGCGGAAAATTAATTTGGCAACCGTTATGAAGTGCCTCCGCCATTGCAATATTTAAATCTTCAAGTGCCGTCTCTTCTTCGTAATAATTTGGATTCGGCACGGCAGAAAAACTGTTTACGGCAATATTTATCCAGTTAAAAAATGCCAGCCGCGTCTCAGATTCAACGTCCAAAAAAATTTTATTTTCCCAACAATATTTTATCAGCTTAGCCCAATATATTGCAACTGCCGCTTTATTTCCGAAAAGATGCGTTGCCTGCGCGGAATGCAGACGCGTTGAACTCAGAGGCTCATCAATCCAATACATATCGCCTTTCGTCAAAAGTTGTAGCCACGTCGAAACATCAGCCAAAGGATAAAATCCCTTTTCATCATCAAACCAACATAAATCATTGCCGCGCAGAAATTTTTTCCGAATTAAAACATCTGTCAAACCTCCTATATAATTGTCATTAGTAAATTCTCCAAGCAAATAATCGTCAGGCTCTTTAAATTTAAGTAAAAGTCTTTGGTGATTTTGAAAAAGCAATCGAGCCGCAATTTCACGCGGAACTTTACACGTTTGATTGACGACCTTAAAAAGTTTGTAGACAATCTTGCTATTTTCATCAATAAAATTACGCCTTGACGTGACCAACGAAATGCCCTGCTTATTAAGATAAATCTCAATCATACGAGAAATTTTTTCCGGATAAAATAAATCATCGTCCATCAAAAAATTTACATACTCCGCTTTCGGATTATCATAATGACGCACCCAATTAAAATTATCATCGGCAGAAAAATCTTTGTGATGAAAATATTTTACGCGCTTATCCTTTGAAAAATATTTCTTCACAAGATTTTCTGTTTCGTCATTTGTGGAGTTATCGCTTACAACGACTTCAATATTTCGGTACGTTTGATTCAACGCAGATTCAAGTGCCTGTTTAAAATAATGCGGGCGATTGAAAGTAGGGATTACAACGCTGACCAACGGCTGTTTATATTTTTTCAACGTCCTCACCTCGTCCCAAAATTTTTTTGAACTTATTAACGCCGGAATATTCAACTTGCGGTAAATCTATCTTGTAACCGTTGCGCATTGCCTTTGCCATAGCGATATAAAATTCTTCCAACACAGATACTTCTGCGCCATAGTACTTGGACGCATAAGTTTCTTTCCATTTAAGCGCGAGCATTCTCATCCAACGAAAAAATACTAAACGGATATCTTTTTCATTTTCAAAGAAAATCTTTTCGTCTAATGCTCTCTTCAAAAATCTTGCCCAACACATTACCATTGCAAGTCCGGTACCTTTAAAATAACTTTGCTGGCTGTCGTGTTGTCTAAATAAGCTTAACGATTCATTTATCCAAAATAAATTTCCTTGAGTCAAGAGTTGCAACCACGTCGAAACGTCAACCAGCGGAAAAAATCCCTTTTCATCATCAAACCAACATAAATCGTTATCGCGCAGAAATTTTTTCCGAATCAAAACTGTTGTCGGCTCACCAATGTAATTGTCATAGAAAAATAACATTCTTCCTGAGAATTGCCCGTTTACTAGACCTATTTTGTCAAAAAGAGATTTCAAAGGTGTTTTAGTAATTTCATTTTTAGCGTCAATAGAATCACGTTTGGACGCTACCAGCGAAACCTCAGGATTATTGCGGTAAACTTCAATCATAACTTCAAGCTTGCGCGGATAAAATAAATCGTCGTCCATAAGCCAATTTACATACTCCGCTTTCGGATTATCATAATGACGCGCCCAATTCCAATTATCATCGGCATTAAAATTTTGGTGGCGAAAATATTTTATGAAAGGATATTTGGCAAGATATTTTCCGTTTCGTCATTAGTCGAATTATCGCTGATAACAATTTCAATATTTTTGTAAGTTTGTGCAATAGCGGAGCAAAGTGCCATCTCAAAAAATTCAGGGCGGTTAAAAGTAGGAATAATCACAGTTACCAGCGGGAAAATATCCTTAGAGTATTTTTTCAAAAAAATTTCGCGACTAAATTCGTCCTCCTCAAAACTGTTGCCACTGTACCAAATATACGGCGTGTCCTGATTAACTACAACTGTTTTGTACCCCCTCCCTTGCCGCTTAAATTCTATACATTGGGCACTTTCGCCGTAAGTTTTGCCGTGAAAGAGATCATGACGCCAAGCAAAATCATATTGCGTCGCCATAAACCAGCCGTCAACTGCCTCAACTTCCTGATAATCTTCGTTGATTTTTGACCATTCAGCCAAAAGTTTTTTAGACGTGAGAAAAATTTTACCGCAACGTTTAGCAGAATCCAGACAAATTCCGTGCGTCGAAAATTCAATAGCACCGCTTACTCCGATAATTCCAATTTTTTCGTCGGACTGAAAATTTTTCACAATACGCTGAAGAATATTTCTTTCAAGCACTACAACTTTTTCATCAATGTAAATTTTATATTTAGCATCGCTATATTTCATCGCGTAATCGTAGGCAAAAAATTTTTCTTCGCCCTCAACCGGCAAAATTTCCACGTCGTAATTGTCAGGTACTTCAAGATTTTGTAGCGAATCAATTAACCTTGTACAAAATTTGTCATTAGTTTTGTGAATTATTACGGCAATTTTTTTATCGTCCAAAAATTTTCACCTGCCTTAAAATAAAAATTGGACAGTGACAGCCTAAAATAACTTTCACCGTCCGTTCCTTTATGTAAAAACTTTTAAACAGGCGTAGGATTAGAATCGCCGGAATCGAAAATCGGCGTTGAAATCTGCGTCACATTTTTGGGTAAATCACTTTCATTTTCGCCTTTATCTAAGTTTACCGCCAAATCTGAACTGCTTTTCTCTTCCCCGAAAACCATAGCCTTCAGCTCCGCCGCCGTCAAAGTTTCTTTCTCAATCAACGCCTTAGCAATCAAATCAAGCTCTGCGCGGTGTTCGTTTATAATATCCCTGCACGCTTGATAGGCATCCTCCATGTACTTATGTACTTCCTTGTCAATTTCGCCCGCAACTTCTTCAGAATAATTGCGGGGATTTTGTCCGAAATATTGTTGCGTCTGATCTCCGCCGTAAGCAACCGGACCAAGTACATCACTCATACCGTATTGCATAATCATTGAACGTACGATACGGCTTGCCTGCTGAATATCCTGCGATGCACCGGTTGAGATTTCGTTGAGGACAATTTCTTCGGCAACTCGACCGCCCATTGCAACTTTCAATCTGTCTAAAAGTTCTGAGCGTGTAGCGTAACTTCTGTCCTCTTTCGGCAACATCAAAGTATAACCGCCTGCCCGCCCACGCGGAATTATCGTAACTTTGTGGACGGGATCAGCGTGTTTAAGCATCATACCTACAAGTGCGTGACCGCCTTCGTGATAAGCCGTAAGTTTTTTTTCATCATCACTCATAACTTTTGACTTACGCTCAGGACCTGCCATCACTCTTTCGATAGATTCTTCCAACTCAATCATATTAATTTCGTGTTTATCGCGCCTTGCCGCCAATAACGCCGCTTCATTAACCAAGTTAGCTAAATCTGCGCCCGTAAATCCCGGCGTCCTACGCGCTAAAACATCCATATCAACATCGCTTGCAATCGGCTTGCCTTTAGAGTGAACTTGCAGAATTGCGACGCGCCCTTTAACGTCCGGCTTATCTACGACAATTTGTCTGTCAAAACGTCCCGGTCTTAAAAGCGCGTGGTCTAAAATGTCCGGTCTATTCGTTGCCGCAATGATTATAATCCCTTCATTAGCCGCAAAGCCGTCCATTTCAACCAGCAACTGATTCAAAGTCTGTTCGCGTTCATCATGCCCGCCGCTGATACCTGCACCACGTTGACGACCTACCGCATCAATTTCGTCAATGAAAATTATACACGGAGAATTTTTCTTAGCCTGCGCAAATAAATCACGAACTCTTGACGCGCCGACGCCTACAAACATTTCTACGAAGTCTGAACCGCTGATTGAGAAGAAAGCTACGCCCGCTTCACCTGCAACCGCCTTTGCCAAAAGAGTTTTACCTGTTCCGGGCGGACCATAAAGCAATACGCCTTTCGGTATACGCGCCCCCAAGTCATTAAACTTTTTCGGATGCTTAAGAAATTCTACAACTTCCTGAAGTTCCTCTTTAGCCTCATCAGCTCCCGCAACGTCGTTAAATGTAACTTTCACTTTATCGCCGCTTGAAAGTCTTGCGCGACTTTTGCCGAAGGACATTACCTTACTGCCCGAGCCTTGCGTCTGATTCATTATGAAGAACCATACGCCGATTAAAATCAGTATCGGCAGGAAAGACGAAAGGAGCGTCATCCACCAAGGCGGCTCTTTAGGATTTTGCGCAACTATCTCAACGCCCTTTGCCTCCAATTTGCCGACAAGTGATTCGTCGCCTATCGGGGAGTCCGGCGCAATGGTTGTAAATTCCGTACCGTCTTTTTTCGTTGCCTTGATTGCATTTTTGGTTAAGACAACTTTTGTAACTTCCCCTTCGTCGACTTTTTGTAGAAACTGCGAATAACTCGTTTCTTCAACGGTCTGCGGCTTTACCGAAAAATAATCATACGCAGTTATCGCGACAAATATCACTAGTAAGTAAAAGCCGACGTTTCGCAAAAAACTATTCATTCAAACGCCCCTTTATCTATGAACTTATCAAAAGTTTTATATTTTACTTAGCATGTTGTTTGCTAATCTTATGATAGTTTCACGTTCTTTTAATGTATACGTACCGTGTAATACAGGGCTTATACCAGTGGCAAATAACCACATAGCTAAAAGCCTTGCGGCAGAATAAACCACCGCCTCATCCAAAATTTCTCCGCCACGACTTTGATCTCGGTTTTTTATCGATCGCGATATTGCTATATCTCTTGAAAGAAAAAATGACGTAACATCTAAAGCTTTTAAAATATTCACGCACGAACCAAAATCTTTGTCTGAGTCATTAACGCCCGGTAAGACGATATATTTTACGGTAATTTGTCCCGGACGACATGAACATTTTCTATAATTCACTAAATTTTCAAGTACCTTTTGAAAATTATTCACGCCTTTAACTTTATGCCAAGTTTCAGCAGTTCCTGAGTCTATCGAAATATTAATGTCCGCCATAGGATTATCATGTAATTCTCTTGCTATGCCTTCGTCAAAAATAAAACCATTAGTAAAAAATGAAACGTTTTCACCTCTGACTAAATCCAACATTTCCTTCCTATACGGATGAATCGCTATTTCACCACTGCTTAATTGCCAATGTGCCATACCTACCGGAGCGATAATCCTTTGTCTTTTGGCTAAGTTCAATACTTCAAAGGCTTTTTCATAAATTTTCTTTAACTCATCATCATAATGAAAGTGATTGTATTTTTTATGAACATCGCAATAGAAACAATGACATTGACACGGCGAAGGCACCATTGACAGATTAATAGCTTGAATAAGCGAACTAAAAGCCCAATTTGCTTTACGCCATTCTCCGCAATGATAACAAGCAAATTTCGGATCTCTTTCTATACCTTCTG
>FLNU01000015.1_pt1 | contig 45593 bp, 29 predicted proteins | sample 1140361 | NCBI WGS metagenome assembly FLNU01 (sample SAMEA3878206, study PRJEB12797) | bioreactor metagenome | biome: Moose rumen | place: Sweden | collected 2011-10 | reverse complement strand
ACTCTTTACACAAGTTTCGCATGTTAAAATTTCAGTATATGAACACAGATTTCACTGATGAGATGGACTTTTATCAGAATTGTTGGGCTCATAGTTATTCGCTCGATTACACAGATTCTGCCCTCCGGTGTATATCAGCGAGGAGGGAATCCGTGAAATCGAAATCGTTCCTGTAACGATTTCAAAATTATCAAAACAACTGATAATCTGAGTAATCTGTGTAAAGGAAAAGAATACAAAATATCAATCATAACTTCAGAAACTTGAATTATTTACTTTCTTATCGGGTATTTCTTAATCAATAGCAGCATGATCAAAGCGATGGCTGCAGGGAAGAGGGAGAACAACGACCACACCATGGTGCGGACGGATGACTCATCGGTGATGGTCACGATAGTCTGCCCTGCATCGTCTGTACCGGATATGAATCCTGCCCAGCCGAGGAACAAAGCCACAAGCGAACCAGAGATGGCTGTGCCGAATTTCTGGGCCATCGTACCAGAGGAGAATATCAACCCGGTGGATGACGTGCCGTTCTTCTCGGTGGCGTAGTCTGCCACGTCGGCATACATCGACCACAGCAGTGGTGAGTAGATACCTACACCGATGGAGGTAAGCACCACTAATGCCACCAACACCCATATATACGACGGATCCATCGGAACGAAGAAGAAGGCTACTGAGAAAACGACACAGATAATGGCGGCAATACTGAAAGCCTTACGTTTCGAACCGACTTTCTTCGTGAACCAAGGCGACAGACCTCCGAACAGCATACAGGTCAGTTCGCCGAAGGTCATAAACACGGTGTAGTTGATAATCAGACCGCTTACCGTCACATTGCCGCGTAGGCAGTATTCAAACAGATAACCGGCGACGGCATAGCGGAAACCGTTGAAGAAATTGGTGCAGATACCAACCAGCGTGAGATAAATCCATGGTTTGTTCTTAAACAGGTCTGCAAAAGGCTTTAACGAGAATTTCTCAGCGCGAACCGGCTTGATACGCTCTCGGGTGAGCAGGCCGCAGGCCAGCGTGCCAAGGGCCGCCAGCAGGCCTAGCACTGCGCCGAGCACAGCATACTGGTGTGCCTCGCTCCCGCCTACCATCTTCTGAAGGTAAGGAAACGACAGAAGGGTTATAAACCCCATAGCATAAGCGCCTACCATGCGGTACGATGAGAACTGGTTCTTCTCGTTGTCGTCTTCGGTCATCACTCCTAACAGTGAGCCGTAGGGTACGTTCACAGCCGTATAGACAGCCATCATCAACAGATAGAGGGTGTAGGCGTAGATACGCTTGCCGGTCAGGCCGAGGTCGGGGGTGTAAAGCAACAGGGCGAACACCAATCCCAGAGGTATGGCGCCGAAGATGAGCCAAGGACGGTAAGTACCCCAACGGCTCTGGGTGCGGTCGGCAAGACTACCCATCAACGGGTCGGTCACCACATCGAACATACGGGCTACCAACATCAGGGTGGCTGTGTCGGCCACCGTCAGACCAAACACGTTCGTGAAAAACAATGGAAAAGCAATCGACATAATCTTCCAGGTGATACCACCTGCGGCTGCATCTCCTAGCGCATAGCCGATTTTCTCTCTTAATTTTGCCATATTTTACTTTGAACTTTGAACATTGAACTTTGAGCTTTGAACTTTATGCTGCCAGCCCCCTCCCTATAGGGAAGGTCGGGGGGATAGGCTCCTATTCTTCCTGATCATCTCCTTTATCGTCTCTACCGAGGCGCTGGTGGTCAGACCGTCCGCAGGGGTATGCAGACAATAGTCCACCAACCGGTCCACATCGCTTACAGCCACATGCATACGGGTGTCGCTCGACGCATAATAAATCAGCACACGCCCGTCATCATCCATAATCCAACCATTGGAAAAAGCGACATTCATCACATCACCGATATATTCACCGCCTTCCGGCACAAGAAAATAACCACCAGGCTGGGCAATCACACGGGTAGGATCGTCCAGGGCAGTCATATACATATATAATACATAGCGCAGGCCGCTGGCGCATCCTCTTACACCGTGGGCCAGATGAAGCCAGCCATGTGGGGTCTTCAAAGGGTGAGGACCCTCACCGTTCTTCACTTCCATCACTGTGTGATAATATCGGGCGTTGATGATGGTCTCTTCTTTCACTTCCGCATGGGTGATGTCGTCAACCAATGCCCAGCCGATGCCACCGCCCGATCCGGCGTCGATGAAACCGTCCTGTGGACGAGTGTAGAAAGCGTATTTGTCGCCGACGAATTCGGGATGTAGCACCACATTGCGTTGCTGACTCTTTGACTTCAGGTCGGGCAGTCGTTCCCATGTCTTTAAATCATGGGTGCGGGCAATACCTGCTGTGGCAGTGGCAGCGCTCAAATCATCGGGATAGCGGTCGTCGTGACGCTCAGCGCAAAACACACCGTAAATCCAACCGTCCTCATGCTGTGTCAGACGCATGTCGTACACGTTGGTTGCTGGAACCACATCATCGGGCATTGTCACCGGCTCGTCCCAAAATCGCCAGTGGTCTATGCCATTAGGACTCTCTGCTACGGCGAAGAACGACTTACGGTCTGCCCCTTCCACCCTGACAACCAACAGGTAACGGCCGTTGAGCTTGATGGCGCCGCTGTTGAGCGTGGCGTTCATCATGATGCGTTGCATCAGGTGGGGATTGTCGGAGGGAGACAGGTCGTAACGCCATTCCAACGGGGTGTGATCTGCCGTCAGAATCGGATACTTATATTTTTCGTAGATGCCATTACCGCCCTCAACAGGACAGTTTTCCCTGTTGAGCAACGCTTCATGGCGTGCCCGAAGCAGAGCCAGTTTTTCTTCAAATGATTTCATAGGCATATCGTCGTTTTCCGTATTAAACTAAAAAGGTCTCTATTCGATTGCAAAAATAGTGTAATTATACGGCTTCCACTGATACTATTTTTGCAGAAAATGACACTTTTCTTGTTTTAATAATTGTAATTTTAAGTGTAGATTTTACACTTAATAATTGACAAACAGTGCTGAGAATCAATAATATATGCGCTATTGATAAAATAAGTATTATAATTTTAGTTACTGGCATAATTATGTTTTTTTTACGGAATGTGTCAAAAAAGGTTAAATAAATGTTACCCGCAAACTGTTTTTTTTCATAATTTTGCATTGTTGATAAATCTTCAGACACGAAAAAGACATCAGAAGAGATCGAATCGAATAAAAGGACATGCAAAAATCTAACAAAATATAACTAATCATTCTAATTAATTAATCTTAAAATCAAGCTTATGAAATTGAACTGCGGAAAAATGATGCTCACGGCTCTTACAGCAGTCTTTTTGGCAATTGGCCAACCAGTACTGGCAGAACCGGGTATCAATGACGTAAAGAATCTTCAGGCTACGATTAAGGTTACAGGTACTGTCAGCGACGAGAACGAACCGCTCATCGGTGCCGTCATCCAGGAAAAGGGAAACACCGGAAACGGTGTGATGACAGACCTTAACGGACACTACACCATCGAGGTGCAGCCTGGGGCCACGCTTGTAATTTCCTATCTCGGATATGTGACGAGAGAGGTGAAAGTGGGTAACAATTCACAAAATCTCGACATCGTGCTCGAAGAAGACACCCATGCACTCGACGAAGTGGTGGTTGTAGGATATGGTACGATGCGAAGAAGTGACATCTCTGGCGCTTCTGTCACACTCGGTGAGAAAGCCATTCAGGGATCGGTCATCACATCGCTCGACCAGGCGCTGCAGGGACGTGCGGCCGGTGTGAACACTGTCAGCACATCTGGTGCACCGGGTACATCATCCTCCGTGCGTGTGCGTGGTACTGCCACCATCAATGCCAATGCCGAACCACTCTATGTGATTGATGGAGTGATTGTGCAGAGCCAGGGAACCAGCGGACAAGCCTATGGACTGGGGTCTTCGCTGGGTAACAGCCCGGTATCCACCATCTCGCCGCTATCCACCATCGACCCGGCAGACATCGTCAGCATGGAAATCCTCAAGGACGCATCTGCCACCGCCATCTATGGTGCCCAGGGCGCTAACGGTGTGGTACTCATAACTACAAAACACGGTAAAGCAGGTGAGGCGAAATTCTCCTACAACGGAATGCTGGCCATCAACCGTCAGGGAAAACGGCTCGACATGATGAACCTGCGTGAGTATGCGCAGTACTACAACGACTTCGTCAGTGTGGGTGAACTCCAGCCAAACGCATATCTGGCAGACCCTTTGCTTCTGGGAAAAGGAACAAACTGGCAGGATGCTGTCTTCCAGACCGCTATACAACACTCTCACCAAATCTCTGCTCAGGGAGGTACCGACAAGGTGCAGTACTATGTGTCGGCAGGTTATATGAACCAGGAAGGTACCATCATCGGATCTGAGTTCGACCGCCTCTCTTTCCGTGCCAATATCGACGCACAACTCAAATCGTGGCTGAAGATGGGTGTGAACGCTACTTTCACCAACACGAATGATGACCTGAAACTGGCTGATTCTGACGAGGGACTCATCAACTACTCCCTCACCACCATGCCTTATATTCCTATATATAATGTGGATGGAAGCTACTCGTCTGTGTCGCAGGAAGGATATACCAACCCGAACCCGATTGCCATGGCGATGCTCGAGGATATCAAGCTCAACCGTCATAAACTCACAGGTAACATCTTCTTCGATGTCACTCCGATAAAGCATATCACATGGCATACAGAGCTGGGATATGACATCAGCTCCAGTCGAAGCGAGACATGGAAACCAACCATCGACCTCGGAACTTGGTTCCGTGACACCAACACCAGTACGCTACAGAAATTCTCCAGCACATTCTGGCAACTCAAGAACTACGTCACCTACGCCAACAGCTTCGGCAAACATAATGTAAGTGCCATGGTGGGACAGGAAGCATGGAAATCGAAATACGACCTGGAAAACGTGCAGAACACCAACCTGCCGTCTGATGAGGTGCACAACCCGGCTCTTGGCGACGGAACGCCATCCATCTCCGTAGGATACGGAACCAGCTCCATGGCATCGTTCTTCACACGATGGACCTACAGTTACGACGACCGCTATAACGCAACATATACATATCGTTATGACGGAAGCTCCAACTTCGGACCGAAGAAGCGCTGGGCCGGATTCCATTCCTTCGCCACTTCCTGGCGTTTCTCCAATGAGGAATTCATCAAGAGCTGGGCTGAAGACTGGCTGAGCAACGGTAAGCTGCGTCTGGGTTGGGGACAGACCGGTAACTCCAACATCGGCGGGTACAGATGGGGTGTCACAGTCAACGGAATGCAGACCGGATTCGGTATGAGCTACAGACCGACCAATATCGCCAACACCTCCGTGAAATGGGAGAGTCAGGAGCAGTGGAATATCGGTCTTGACCTCGGATTCATCAATAACCGGTTCGGACTTACCATCGACTGGTATAACAAGGAGTCGAAAGACATGCTCATGATGCTTCAGCTTCCTTCTTATATGGGTACGAGCGGAAACCAGTCGTCTGCGCTCTCTGCACCTTACGGCAACTATGGAAAAATCCGTAACCGAGGTCTTGAAATCACACTCTCCACACACCCGATCGTTGGTAAGTTTGAGTGGGATTCAGAGGCTCAGATCTCGTTCAACCGCAACAAGCTGCTCGCACTCTCAGGTACGGCATCCGCCCAGATTGTGGGATACGGACAGTGGACCGACGTGGTCAGCGTGACCAATGTTGGTGAGTCGCTCTACAGCTTCTACGGATACGTGACCGACGGTGTTTACCAGAGTCTCGAAGATATCGAGACATCTGCAAAGCCGGTGAAATATCCTTCTAACGGTGTATTCTCAAAGAACTCCACAGTGTGGGTAGGTGATATCAAATACAAGGATATCAACGGCGACGGTGTGATTAACGAGAACGACAAGACCAACATCGGATCACCAATGCCTAAGTTCACCTATGGATGGACCAACACATTCCGTTATAAGAACTTCGACCTCTCTGTCTTTATTCAGGGCTCGTATGGCAACAAAGTGTTCAACTACCTGAAGATGAAGCTTACACACATGAATTCCGCATGGACCAACCAGCTCACAGATGTGAAGAACCGCACCATCCTCGTGCCGATAGACGCCAATAAGGACTACTCTCAAGGTGTTGACCGCGGCGACGGTGTTCTGGTGTGGAACTGGTACGACGATATAACCAATACTACAGTCTATAAGCCGGGAACAACCATCCCAAGACTGTCAATCAACGACCCGAACGACAACGATGCGATCAGCGACCGATATATCGAAGACGGAAGCTACTTGCGTGTGAAGAACATCACACTCGGATACACATTCCCGAAGAGCATCCTGAAGAAAATCAAACTTGAGGCGCTCAGAATCTATGCCAACATCCAGAACCTCTGGACTATCACAGGATATGACGGTTACGACCCGGAAATCGGATCCAGCACTGCCTCGGCAAACGTCATGGGACTTGACAACGGACGTTATCCTTCACCTACCACTTATTCATTCGGTCTGAATGTTACGTTCTAAGCTATCTCTAACCGACAAAAACAAAACTATTATGAAAAAGAACTTATTTATATATAGTCTGTTAGCAGCTGTGATGCTGTTGGGACTCGCTTCTTGTGAGGATTTTCTCGACAGACCGAACGAAGACGGCTATAACGAGGACAACTACTATCAGACCGACGCACAGGTGAATGCCGGCGTCTATTACCTCTACACCTCCCCATGGTATGACTTCCAGAGAGGATACTTCAAAGTGGGTGAGGTGCTCTCGGGAAACCTCTATATGGGTAACAGCCCATACCTCGATTTCACGGTGAACGGAACAGACCAGGACCTGGTGAATATGTCATACTCATTCTGGTCGGTCATCGCCCATTCCAACACCGTGTATAACAGCATTAAGAACGCACCGTCGAGTGTGTCGGAAAACGTGAAAAAACAGTGCATGGGTGAGTGCCTCACTTGGAAAGCCATGGCTTATTTCTATCTCGTACGCACATTCGGTGACGTGCCGATCATCCACGACAACACCAAGTCGCTGGAAGCAGGAGACTACAACAAAGTGGACAAGGTGAAGCGCGCTGATGTCTATGAATATATCATAATGACACTGGAAAAAGCGATGGAACTGATGCCACATGTGAAATCTACTATCGGACGTATCGACTACTATGGCGCTGAAGCACTGCTGGCAAAGGTGTACCTGGCGAAAGCAGGTGTGTCTGGCACACTCAACCAGGAAGACCTCAACAAAGCCGCTCAGTATGCAAAGGACGTGATTGAAAACTCTGGTTATGAACTGATGGCTAACTATGCTGACAATTTCAAACTGGCGAACAATGTTAACAGTGAGAGCCTCATTGCCTGGAGATGGAGCTCAGAAGGAAATGTGTGGACAGCGCAGAACTCTCTGCAATGCGATCTGGCAATGACCGGAACCGATGAGTTCGGAGACAACTGGGGAGACTGGACCAACCCGTCGGTTGACCTGCAGGAGGCGTTCGGTGTCAAGCTCGTGGAACAGCAGCCTGATGCATGGGTCAACAACGTGGACACCCGTCTGAAAGCAACCATGATGTTGCCGGGTTATACTTATGACTATATGTGGCAAGACCATACGTTTGGCGGCAATAAAACCGGATTCAGCTATCTGGACTTTATATTCAACTCTGACTACAACAAGGGATGTCCGGGTGAACTCCGTGCCGCCACAGGCGCCAACTGCGTGAAACATCTCTATGGCAACACCAACGACCACGTGAAAGCTGTGGGACATTCACCTCAGTATATGTCTAACTCACTGGCCACACACCTGCTCCGACTGGCGGATGTTTACCTCATCTATGTGGAGGCTAAGTTGGGCACAGGTCGAACGGCTTCTTCCGACCCGGATGTGCTCGATAAATTCTATGCCGTGCACCACCGCGCCGTTCCTACCGGCAACTATCCGGCTTCTGTCAGCTGGGAGGATGTGTGGAAGGAGCGCCGTCTTGAACTCGCACTCGAAGGCGACCGCTGGTACGACTATGTGCGTGTGTCTTACTACGACCCTGATTTTGTGATCAACGAACTTTCCAATCAGAAACGTAACACCTATTATAATATAGGCGGACTCTATGAAGAGTATTACGAGACAGGCAACTGGACCATCACAGAGAACATGCGGTATGACGCCGACACTTCGGCTCCAAACCCTATCTCTGCCATGAAGACCGACAGCGATACGGGTAAACGCTATCTGCTGCTGCCATTCCCGACGGAGGACGTGGTGTTCAATCCGAATCTCGCATCCGATGTCAATGGTGTCAGTCTCGATGTGAGAAGCACTTTCAGCTATTAATCTAACTAAATACATCAAAGATATGAAAAATTCAATGATATATAAAGGACTGGCTTTCCTTTTTGCCATTGCTGCGGGATGTGCATTCATGGCTTGTGAGGACGAACCCGACAAATATGAGGTGGCGGGCGGTAAGCCTACCATCGACTACGTGAGGTGCCTCTCGTCGGAAATCACCACTTCCACAGATGAACCGGATATGCACTACACTACAGGCGAGCTGGTCACCAGCGCCAACCCGCAGGCTGTACTCTGCTTCGTGGGGAAGAATCTCAGAAGCGTGGTGGAGGTTTACTTCAACGACCTCCCTGCTGTGCTCAACTCCAGCTATATCACCGATAACACGCTCATTGTGCAAGTGCCAAAGAACGTGCCGGGTGAGGTGTCGAATAAGGTGTACTTCATCTGCAAGAACGGAGAGACGGTGGAATACGACTTCGAAGTCATCATTCCGGCCCCGACAGTCAACACCATGTCTTGCGAGTTTGCAAAACCGGGCACAACGGCCTATATCTATGGTAACTACTTCATCGACGATCCGAACGTGCCGATTACAGTGCAGTTCCCTGACGGAACATTCGCAGACGACGTGAAAGCCGATGAGACGTTCAGCACATTGTCATTCACCGTTCCTGAATGCTATGAGGAAGGATCAATCACCGTGACTTCCGTCTATGGAAGCACCTCTTCCAAGTTCCACTACCTCGATTCCCGTGGTATGCTCTTCGACTTCGATGGAGGCACAGGACTCGGCAACCACGGCTGGCACGATAGAGCTATCCAAAGCGATGAGACATCACTCGCTGGCAACTACATGATGCTGGGCGACGGTGAGACCACCCTCTCTGAAGACGCAGCATGGAACGACAGCAAGTTCTCCTTCGAATACTGGCCGGGATCTTGGAGCACCCCTGTGGACTATCCGGCAGACGGACTCAAACTCACTTCGCTCGTGGATTTCACCAACTTCGAAACCATGGCATATAAGTTCGAGATGAATATCCCGGCAGAGAGCCCTTGGATGGCGGGCGCCATGCAAATCATCGTGGGCGGTATCGACCGCATCACCATGGGTGCTGCAGGCATTGACATCGACGGCAACACCGTACCGGGATGTAACAATACCTACTTCCAGGGAGACGACCTGCCACGCGCACTCTATCGCCCTTGGACCGACACGGGCTCGTTTGACACAGGTGGTGACTGGATCACGGTCACAATCCCAATCAAGTCGTCGTTCATCTATGGCATGTCGGGAGCCCCAGCCACGGGCACGCTCTCACCGGATGACTTCACGAGCCTCGGACTCTTCATTGTGGGTGGCGGTATCAACGGTACAGAGTGTACACCGCTCATCAAGATTGATAACATTCGTTGCGTTCCTAACTAATAAATACCTACGATTATGAAAAAGATATATTATATAATGTCTATGCTGGTGATAGCCCTGACAGGGCTCTCACTGGCTGCATGCGACGATGATGACCTCAGCACCAATCAGTATGGAAACGGTGTGCAGCTCAATGTTTACGGACCGAATCCTGTGATGAGGGGAGGTCAGCTCCGATTCATCGGAAGCAACCTCGACCAGATTGCACAGGTCATCATCCCAGGATGTGACCCAATCACCAATATAGAGGTGATATCGACGGGAAAACCGAGTGAGATCCGTATCACCGTGCCGAAGGACGGACCAGAGGTGGGATACGTCACACTCATCACTAAAGACGGACAGGAAATAACAACGAGGACACAGCTCGAATATGAGGAGCCTATCGTCTTCGATTCCTTCGCTCCGGAAGCTGTCATGCCAGGCGATATCATCACCATTGAAGGCGATTATCTCAACCTCGTTCAGATGCTTTGCTTTACCGACGAGGTATGGGTGTCGGCTGACGACTTTATCTCACAAGACAGATACAAGATTGAGGTGGCTGTGCCGGAAGATGCACAGACAGGTGTCATCGCTCTCTACACCATGGATCTCACGAAGGTGGATAATCCAAATGCGGAAACTGATTATAACATCATCGAGAGCGAGAATATACTTGAAGTGGGTACACCGGCGGTCAGCAAGATCGCTTCTCCTCGTGGGGAGGTGAATGCACAGGCTACTGTGACAGCTAAGCAGGGGGAGACCATCACCATCACAGGTCAGTATTTCAACTTGGCCTCTGCCGTGGAAATCATCGGTGAGAACGGAAAGGTGGAAATACAGGATATCGAGGTGAGCGAGGATGGTAAGACTCTGACATTCACACTTCCGGCTGATGCTCCTGACGGACAGCTTAACATCATCTGTAAATCAGGTGTGGAAGTGCCGGTGGGAACAGTAGCTACTGTGTTCCCGTCGAATCTGGCTGCCACTCCGGCTCCGGTGAAGAACCTGGCACAGCTTACTATCTCTGGCTCTGACCTCGATGTGGTGACAGAGGTCGTCTTCCCGAATATTGCGGATCCTGTTGAGTTCGAGGGCGCAGAGAACCGCATCGTCGTGACCGTGCCGGAGAAAGCACAGGAAGGCGATGTCACCCTCAGAATGGCGAACGGAAAAGAGGTGAAGGTGGCTTACACGCTCGTGAAGCCGGTCGTGACAGCTTATAACTCCAACCCGGTAAGTGCTGGTGCAGTCATCATCATGACGGGTACAAACCTTGACCTCGTCGAGAGTGTCACCTTCGGGGAGGCTACGACAGAAAAAGATAAGTTTGAGGCTTCTGAGACCACAATCACAACGACCGTTCCGATGGCGGCCACATCGGGAGTGCCGGTTCTCAACCTGAAAAACGGCACGAAGGTGGAAGCGCCGGAACTGGCTGTACAGGAAGCTGTGTTCTGCTATATCACCCAGATGCCGGATGAGGAGACAGAACTCAAAGCGGGGGCTACGATGAGTGTGATGGTAGCTAACCAAGATGTGCTTACAGCTGTACAGATGAACGGAACGAACTGTCAGTATGTGCTTACCACCGACGGACAGCTCATCATCGGAATTCCGGAGGATGCGAAGGCGAAATCCACACTGAAGCTGATTTCTTCGAATGGTGAGATTGAGTATAACATCACGGTTATTCCTGCTTCTGAGGTAACAACCGTCGTGTGGAGCGGTCTGACCCAGCTTACCTGGAACGACGGCGGACGTGTGCTCGTGCCAGCTGCTGCGTTTACGGATGTCCCTGAAGGGGCAATCATGACAGTCTGCTATTCTCAGATTGACCAGACTTGGGCACAGGCTCAGTTCAACTACGGAGACTGGAGCGGCATCAACTTCAACGGAAGCGGTGCAGACTGCACCACCTTCAACCAGACACTCGTTCCTACAGATGTCTATGGATGGGAGTTTGCCGACCGTGAGACCTCAGTTGTCCTCACTCAGGAGATTCTCGACAATATCCAGGCTAAACGCGGAGGAGCAGAGGACAAGGACAACATCGGTATCATCATCCAGGGCTCCGACCTCGTATTCTCCAAGATTATCGTGAAATACAAACGTTCGTCGGAAGTGACTATCTGGAGCGGAAACGAGGATATGGGTAACTGGTCCAATCAACCGTATATCGGTTCCGACGCCGGTGCTGAGTTCATTGAATACGAGGTGAAGGCAGGACAGACAATGCATTTCTACGGAACGGCTACCGATGCCGACTGGGAGTTTCAGGTGTTCGAGGGACACTGGGGACCTCAGTATGCGGCCTTCTCTGCCGCAGCCAACGGAGCTGAGCTGGAAGCCGACGGCTATGTGAGTATGGAATTGACACAGGCGATGATTGACGCAGCTCTTACACAGCAGTGGTGGGGTGGTATCTTCGTTGTCCAGGGTAAGAACTTTGTACTCACCCAAGTCACAGTCGAATAACAATCACATTCGTCTTTGCATTCTCTGCATTCTTTGCATTCTTATAACATAAAACTCTAACAATATGAAAATCAAACAGATAATTTTGAAATCCCTGTGCGTCACTGCTGCGGCAATTCTGCTCGCAGCCTGTGCCGACACGGACGCACAATATGAGCTGGCGAAGGTGGCTGACCCACAGTTTGTGGAGTCCAACCCGGCTGACGGAACGCAGTTGGTAATGGGCGAGCAGACCATCACCGTCACATATGATAAGAACATATTCTTTGCCTCCGCAAACTACGGACAGATTGAGTTTACAGGTGGTGAAGTGCTGAGTGCTATGGTTTACGGCTCCAGCCCCACTCTGACCATCACCGTGAATGTGACAGACGTGGACAACGCGTCTATGCTCCATATCCCAGAAGGACTGGTGACCGGTCCGAACGGAAGTGTGGCTGAGTCAGTCACCATCAATTTCAAGGGGCATGAAATTGTGCCGCTGCCAGACGCACCGGTAGCAGCCACTTCTGAGAAGGCTAAAGCGCTCTACACGTTTATTAAGAACAATTTTGGCGAAAAAGTCATCTCTGGAATGATGGCGAATGTGGCATGGAATAACACTGAGAGCGAGAAAGTGTTCACTATGACAGGAAAATATCCGGCAATCAACGGATACGACTATCTCCATTTGCCTTCTTCAGTTGAGGGTGCCTCCTGGATTAACTACGGCGATATCTCACCGGTGAAAGACTGGACAGACAACGGAGGTATCGCTTGCGTGGGATGGCACTGGAATGTGCCTACGAAGGAAGTGTCCCAGGAAGGCTCCGATGAGGGATATGCAGTGACAACAGTCTTTGAGGATGTGAAAACTATGCCGTCCGACTGGTCGGGCTTTATCCAGCTGACAGACGACAATACCAAGGCTATTATGTCCAAGGCATATGTAGGGTCTCTGCTGACAATTCATATCACGGATGTGGCAGCCGGCGCCCAAGGATCCATCAAGAACTCCAACTGGACCGGATTCGTAGATGAGAGCGGCAAGAGCTGGGAGTATTTCGACATCTCCGGTGATTCCTACACCATGACGTTGGACGCCACTACTTTGGCCGATATGAGAGCCAACGGATTCATCATCAGCGGACATGACTACACTGTCACTAAAATCACGGTGGAAACGGATGGAGCTGTAGCGCAGAGGCTCGATCCTGTGAACGATTACAGTTATGAGCCGGGACTGCTCTTCGACCTGAAGAATGCAGTGACCGAGGGCACTTGGGAATATCAGTTCGTTCAGGATGACCTGGCAAGAATCACCGACTATCTCATGCTGCTCAAAAACGCGGACATCCCAGTGCTCTGGAGACCGCTCCACGAGGCATCAGGAGGATGGTTCTGGTGGGGCACCGATGCCGAAGCCTATAAGAAGCTTTGGATAATGATGTTCGACTACTTCAAGAACGCAGGACTCGACAACCTTATCTGGGTGTGGACTTGCAACGGAAACGACAACAACTGGTATCCGGGAGATGCGTATGTGGATGTGGTTGGACGCGACCTCTATGGTAATTCTCCTGCAGAATGTGCGGCAGAATTCAAGAATATGCAGACCACATACAATAAGGTGATTGCCCTGACCGAATGCGGCTGGAGTGAGTTCACAGAGTCAAATGTGGCGGATATCACCGACCAATGGAATAACGGCGCCAAGTGGGCCTGGTTCATGCCATGGTACACAACTGATGTACACGCGCCTCAATGGTGGTGGGCAGACATCATGGACAGCGAACTGGTCATCACACGCGACGAAGTAAACTTCTGATATTATTGTGTACATTGCGGGAGTGAGTGCGTAAATACCCACTCCCGCTTATTTAATTGTCAATTATGAAAATTAACTTTTCACTTCTCACTTTTCACTTTTCACTTCTTATACTGGTGATGGTGGCCTGCTCACAACCAAAGGAACCGATGGCGGACTCCGGGCGTACACAACGTACTGAAAACCTACTGACTAACCTCAAGAAATTATCAACAGAGAAAGGATACCTTTTCGGTCATCAGGACTCACCGATGTATGGCGTGGGATGGTGTGGAGATGAAGACAAATCAGACATCAAGGAAGTGACCAGCGACTATCCTGCTCTGATGGGCTTTGACCTCGGACATCTGGAACTCGACGACTCTGTCAACCTCGACGGAGTACCGTTCGACAAAATGCGCGATGAGATTATCAGACATTTTGAAAGAGGTGGTATGATCACCATCAGTTGGCACCTCAACAATCCGCTCACTGGTGGAACGGCATGGGTGAATCCCGACAGTCTGACTGAACAGGAGAAACAGACGGTGGCTTCTGTGCTGGAACGAGGTGAAGTCCATGAGAAGTTCCTTACATGGCTTGATAAGGTGGCTGACTTCATCAATTCACTGGAGACAGACTATGGCGTGAAGGTGCCGGTGCTTTTCCGGCCATGGCATGAACATACCGGCTCCTGGTTCTGGTGGGGACAGGATGTCTGCACTAAAGACCAGTTCGTGGCTCTTTGGAGAATGACAGTGGAACGACTGAAAGAGAAGGGGGTGACGAACGCACTCTATGCCTACAGTGCGGCTGCCATGGAGAATCAGGATGAGCAGGCATATATGGAGCGGTATCCGGGTGATGATATCATCGATCTGCTGGGCATCGACCATTATTGTTATGCAGCCTCACCGGAAGATACGGTGGCAATCAACCGCTTTGCAGAACGGCTCGACCAGTATCTCGATATCCTCTGTCGCCTTGGCAGAACACATGAGAAGGCTGTGGCGTTGACGGAGGCAGGCTATAGGGGTATTCCGTCGGACAACTGGTGGACCCACACACTGATGCCGGTTCTCAACAAATATCCGGTGGCTTATGTGCTGGTATGGCGCAACGACCACAAGCATCCTGAGGACTGTTACGCACCGTATGTGGGACAGCAGAGCGCAAGTGATTTCATCAAATTCTACAACGACAAAAACACCCTCTTTATGAGGGATATCAACGGACTGTATCTATGAGAAAGTCTTTCTTCATCTTATTGGCGACTGTCTGTCTGATGGCAGGCGTTTCATGTGGCAACTCTAAAGACGGATTTGTCAAAAGAAGTGAGACGGGATTCCTGCTTAACGGGAAGGAATACCGTTTTGTCGGGACGAACTTCTGGTACGGAGCAATACTGGGCTCCGAAGGACAAGGAGGAAACAGGGAACGACTATGCAGGGAACTCGACAAACTCCATTCTCTCGGGCTCGACAACCTCAGAATACTTGTCGGAAGTGACGGAGAGAGAGGGGTGACCACCAAAGTGGAACCGACATTGCAGATTGCTCCGGGTGTCTACAACGACACCATATTGGCCGGACTCGACTATCTTCTGCAGGAAATGGGCAGACGAGACATGAAAGCGGTTCTCTATCTCAACAACGCATGGGAGTGGAGTGGGGGTTACGGCTTCTACCTCGAACATGCAGGGGCAGGAAAGGCTCCACGGCCGAACGAGACCAGTTACGGTGACTATATGAAGTTCGTGTCGCAGTTCTCAGGTAATGGGAAAGCACAGAAACTCTTCTACGACTATGTTGAGTTTATCATCGGACGGATCAACCTGTACACGGGACTCCCATACACGCAAGATCCGGCTATCATGTCATGGCAAATCGGCAACGAGCCCCGGGCTTTCAGCGATGAGATGAAGGAGCCTTTCGCAAAATGGCTCAGCGAAACATCTGCTCTGATACGACGGCTCGATCCTAACCACCTCATCAGCGTGGGGTCGGAAGGAAAATGGGGGTGTGAGGGCGACAATGAGCTTTATGAGAAAATCTGCAGCGACCCGAACATCGATTATATGAACGCTCATATCTGGCCGTACAACTGGGGATGGGTGAAGGAGGACTCTCTTCTGGAAAATGTGGACAGAGCATGCGGGAATACTGCCGAATATCTTAATGAACACATAGAGATTGCAACCCGGCTGAAAAAACCGCTTGTGATTGAAGAATTCGGATTTCCTCGCGACAATTTCATCTTCACACCTGGCTCACCTACAGAGGGACGAAATAAATATTATGCATTCCTGTTCGATATGGTGAAGAACAGCCCTGTAGTTGTTGGCTGCAACTTCTGGGGATGGGGCGGTGAGGCCCGCCCTGCACATGAGCAATGGCAGGTGGGCGACGACTATTGCGGAGACCCGGCACAGGAACAACAAGGACTCAACTCAGTCTTCGACTGCGACACCACCACTCTCGCTATCTTTGAGAGCGGAGAGGTGAGAGCGGAGAGGTGAGACGTCCGGTTGGCTAGTGTACCAGAACTGGGAGCGTGGACGCCTCGTCCGCTCAAACAATGTGTTCACACCACTAAAAAACTTAAAACTATATAAAACAATGAAAAAGATATTTTTAGCATTATCATTCGCTATTACGCTGACAACCTCCGCCAAAATCACTCTCCCCGACATCATGGGCGATAACATGGTGCTGCAGCAGCAGACGCAGGCACAACTCTGGGGCAAGGCAACTCCTGGCTCCACCATACAGATTGCCGCTGGATGGACCGACCGGCGTTTCTCCACCCAAGCCGACAAGGATGGCAACTGGTTAGCCAAAGTCACCACTCCGGCCGCCTCCAAACAGGAATACACGCTTACCATTTGTGAAATCAAAAACAATCAGGAGGAACCATCAGACATAATCCAGCTGAAAAGAATCCTCGTCGGCGAGGTGTGGTTCGCCTCGGGACAATCTAATATGGAAATGCCACTTGAGGGCTTCTGGAACTGTCCTGTAAAGAACAACAATCAGGTTATTGCCACCGCTGCGGATAACCCGTGGGTGAGAATTGCACCGATTGAGAAGAACGGCAAGACAACCCCCGTGGAGGATGTGCCTGGAAAATGGCAGGTACCGTCGCCTGCCACAGCGCCTGCTATGAGTGCTACCGCTTATTTCTTCGCACAGATGCTGCAGAAAGCACTCGATATCCCTGTCGGGGTAATCGCATGCGCATGGGGCGGCTCACGTGTGGAAGGATGGACACCGGAAGAGGTGGTCAGAAAGTACGACGACGTCGATGTGGATAAGGAGTGGACATCAGGGTGGAACGGGTCGTGGTGGCACTACAACACACCAGTAATCATGTATAACGGAATGCTTCATCCATTGCGTCACTACACCATCAAGGGATTCCTATGGTATCAGGGCGAGTCAAACGTGGGAAAGGACAACACATATCCTACTCGTCTGAAAACCATGGTGGACATCTGGCGCAAGGAGTTCGGCGACACCACCGATTCTATGCCGTTCTATCTTGTGGAAATCGCTCCTTGGGGTGGTTACGGAGAATGGCTTAGCAGCCCGCTTTTCCGCGAATGTCAGCATCGTGCTGCTGAAATCATCGGCAACAGCGGATGTATCTGTACCAATGACCTTGTGGAACCGTACGAAGTGAACCAAATCCATCCGGCAGAGAAGCAGGAGGTGGGCTACCGTTTGGCTTATATGGCTCTCAACCGCACCTACGGATTCAAATCCATCGCCTGTGACTCTCCTGAGTACGACCGCATGGAAATACATGGAAATCAAATCGTGGTGTTCTTTAAGTATGCTGAACAGGGACTCTCCCCATGGCAGGATATCCAGGGTTTTGAGATAGCAGGAGAAGACGGCAAGTTCGTGCCTGCCCAGGCAAAACTCAATGAGAGCAACAAATCCATCCTTGTCTGGGCCGACGAGGTGAATGCGCCGAAAAATGTACGCTACTGCTTCAAGTCCTTCCAGATCGGTAATCTCAAAAACGCCAGAAACCTACCTGTAGTACCATTCAGAACAGACAAGTAAAAACATAAGGCCTTCCGTGCGGGAGGCCTTTATTATACAGTTTCCTGACAAGTCATAGAGGCGATTTCAGAAACTACACAATCACCTTAGTCTTATTGTATTTCTCACGGAACTCGGTAGGGTTGCATCCCTTACGCTTCTTAAACAGACGGTTGAAATTGCTGAGTGTGTTGAATCCGCAGTCGTAACAAATCTCCGCAATAGAGGTGGTGGTGTCGATGAGCAGACGGGCTGCATGGCCAAGACGGACATCCACTATATATCCATTTACGTTCTTGCCAGTCCGTAATTTGAAAAAGCGGCTGAAGGCAGCTGGGGTCATGCCAGCAAGGTCGGACAACTGCTGGAGACGAACATCCTCTCGATAATTCTCTTCTATATATTTCTTGACTTTCAACACCCGACGGCTGTCGCTTTCTACTCCCACCTTTGCAAATGCGCTTGAAGAAAGTGCGCGGGCATGGTCACATTTCGACAGTACATAAAGAATAGTCATCAGCTCACGGCTGGCATAGAATCCTTCCTGTATGCCGGAAAGACCGGTAATCATCGGATATACTTGCATGATGGCAGACATGGGAAATGCCAGACCGCACTGGGCACGCTGGCACATCTTCTTGATACTGCTCATCGAGTTACTGCTCAACAGACCATGGTCACTCTCATAATCCAGATGAAACTGAACCGTGATTTCATGGATATCACCGGAAACCACATCGTTCTGCTCCCATGCGTGTTCTAACTCCGAACCGGTGATCAGCACCAGATCGTAGTCGCCGATCTCCTCCGTGCTGTCGCCAACCACACGACGACAACCCTTCGCATTCTCAACGAAGTTCAGCTCGCAAACCTTATGACTGTGAATCGGATAATCGAATTCCCGCTTATGACGGTCGGCCACATACATGAAGTCGTGCTCTGCCAATGGTGTTATCTCGTGTAAAATGTTTCCCAAAGACCTGATTTTTTGATTTTTTTTAATCCCAGATGTTACAATCATTGCAAATTTACAAAAAATATCAAATGCAACATCTGATGTTTCAGAGAAAAAACGTAACTTTGCAAAAAATTAATTTATATATTTTACTTTATGGGAGGTTTCTTTGGAACTGTATCGACTGAACCGTGCGCTACAGACCTGTTCTACGGGACTGACTATCAGTCACATCTCGGAACGAAAAGGGGTGGCATGGCCACGTATGACAAGGAAAAAGGTTTTTATAGGGCTATTCACAATCTCGAAAATACGTATTTCCGCACACGTTTTGAATCAGAAATGTCCAAGTTTGTGGGCAATGCCGGAATAGGCATCATATCGGACACCGATGCACAACCAATGCTTTTCAACTGCCACCTCGGACGATTTGCCCTCGTCACTGTGGCTAAAATCAACAACATCGAAGAAATCGCAGACCAGCTACTAGCGCAAAATATGCACCTCTCCGAATTCTCATCGGGGAAAATCAATCCAACTGAACTTGTGGGACTGCTGATTGTCAAAGGAAATACATTCGTGGAAGGCATTGAGAATGTGTTCAACACAGTGAAAGGCTCCTGCTCCATGCTACTGCTGACAGAAAACGGCATCATTGCCGCACGTGATGCATGGGGACGAACACCAATCGTGGTGGGCAAGAAAAAGAAAGCGATGGCGGTGACAAGCGAGAACACGGCCTTCCCGAATCTCGGATTTGACACTTCGTATTTTGTCGGACCTGGAGAAATTATCAGACTGTGGCACGATGGCATGGAACAGTTGAGGAAACCGAACGAAAAGATGCAGATTTGCTCCTTTCTCTGGATCTACTATGGATTTCCGACCTCATCATACGAAGGAAAGAATGTGGAGGAGATGCGATTTACTGTCGGAAAAGTGATGGGTGAGGAAGATGATACGGAGGTGGATGTCGCTGGAGGCATACCTGACTCTGGTGTCGGTATGGCTATCGGATATAGTGCCGGACATAAGGTGACGTACCAAAGAGGAATCAGCAAATATACACCTACATGGCCACGATCATTCATGCCAGCCAACCAGGAAACAAGAAACTTGGTGGCAAAAATGAAACTTATTGCCAACAAAGATATGCTGAAGGGGAAACGGTGTGTGTTCTGCGATGACTCTATCGTCAGAGGAACCCAGTTGCGTGAGAATACCAAGGTGCTAAAGGAACTGGGAGCAAAAGAAGTACACATGAGAATCGCATGCCCACCTCTGATTTATGCTTGCCCGTTCGTCAATTTCTCAGCCAGCAAGTCTGAACTGGAATTGATTGCAAGAAGGGTTATCAAAGACTTGGAGACACATTCCCAGGTGATTACCAGTCTTTCCGACGCCCAGACGGCATTCAGCTTTGTGGTGCCACCAGAAAGACTGAAGGCATATGCCACTACGGATTCACCTGAATATAAGGCGATGGTGGAGGAGATTGCAAGACGTCTGAACCTCGATTCCCTTAAGTTCTCAAAACTGGAGACCATCGTGAAGGCTATAGGTCTTGAGAAATGTCAAATCTGTACCCATTGTTTCGACGGCAGTTCCTGTCATAGCCTAGAATAAAGGGCGTGGAATTAAGAAAAAATAAAAAGTTTTTTCAAAAATATTTGCATAGTTGAAAATTTACATTTAACTTTGCAAGCGCTTTGAAAAATAAGCATGGAGATTCGTCTCTACAATCAGCCAAAGGTCTGGAAGGATGGGTGAGTGGCTGAAACCAGCAGTTTGCTAAACTGCCGTACGTGTAAGCGTACCGGGGGTTCGAATCCCCCTTCTTCCACTAGGGAATATAAGATGCCGGACAGGCATCTTATATTTTTATGCAGATAGCCAGTCAGACGTCAGGTAGGCATTAAGATTAGATTTGAGGAAAAAAACCAGACAAAGAGAGATGCACTCACAATGTCTGGCCTATATGAGCCGCATGCGGGACTCGAACCCGCGACCTACGCATTACGAATGCGTTGCTCTACCAACTGAGCTAATTCGGCTTGTTTTAGAATTTCGAATGCAAATTTACATATTTTTTTTGGTTAACAATCAAAAATTCAATAAAACTTTTTAATTTTGCATTTTAAATACTATTAATCCAGATGAATTTAAGAAAATACAATCTCACACTGATTGTCGAAGAAGTGAAGATGATGAATCAATCGAATGTGCTTCTACGACTCTCAGCACCGCAGGCATTACCGCAAACAACTCCTGGACAATTTGTACAGGTAAAGGTGGACGACAGCCCGAACACTTTCCTGAGAAGACCCATCTCCATAAATTTCGTTGATGAACAAAACAACGAGCTATGGTTGCTTGTGCAAATCAAAGGGGAGGGAACACGTCATTTGGCCGCACTTAAGAAGGGGAATCAACTCGATGTGATACTACCTCTGGGAAATGGATTCACAACTGATGTGAACAAAGATGAACGTGTTCTCCTCATTGGAGGAGGAGTGGGTGTGGCTCCCCTTCTACAATATGGGAAATATATCTGCAAGCAAGGAGGACAGCCCATTTTCCTGCTGGGAGCTAGAACCAAAGACGACCTGATGGAACTGGATCTCTTCCGACAATTCGGACAGGTGTTCATCACTACAGAAGACGGGTCGGAAGGCGAAAAAGGTTTCGTAACAAACCATTCATTGCTCAACAGGGCCGATTTCAGCCGCATTTCCGTGTGCGGACCGAAACCTATGATGGTGGCAGTGGCTAAATATGCGAATGCGACAAGAATTCCATGTGAGGTGTCGCTTGAAAATATGATGGCTTGTGGGCTCGGAGCCTGCCTTTGCTGCGTTGAAAAGACAGTGAAAGGAAATGTTTGTGTGTGCACTGAAGGCCCAGTCTTTAATATCAACCAACTCTCCTGGTTTGATTAATCATTTTAATTAATTCCCCATTCCTAATTGACTAACATCGAACCTTGTCACGATGCGGAAAAGCTCAAATTCATTTGGCTTTGCACTCGCTGCTCCAAGGTTTCCTAATTTTATACATACATGGCTAACATCAACATAGATATTGCTGGACTGAAACTGAAGAATCCCGTAATGACTGCTTCGGGAACGTTTGGTTATGGGCTTGAATTCGCCGATCTCGTCAACCTCGAAGACATAGGAGGTATCATTGTGAAAGGAACCACCCTGAGAGCACGTGAGGGTAACGACTATCCAAGGATGGTGGAGACTGCCAGTGGTATGCTCAATTGTGTAGGACTTCAAAACAAGGGGGTGGATTATTTCTGCAAACAGATATACCCGAAAATAAAAGACATCAATACAAATATGATCGTGAATGTGTCGGGATCAAGTATTGAAGACTATGCCGAATGTGCGGCAAAGGTGAACGAACTGAATAAAATACCGGCTATCGAACTCAATATCTCATGCCCGAACGTCAAACAAGGAGGGATGGCGTTTGGAGTGACGGCTAAAGGTGCGGCTTCCGTCGTGGAGGCTGTCAGGAAAGTATATGATAAGACCCTGATTGTGAAACTCTCTCCAAATGTGACTGACATCACAGAAATAGCACTAGCCGCAGAATATGCGGGAGCGGATGCCGTCTCGTTGATCAACACCCTTATGGGGATGGCCATTGATATAGAACATAGATGCCCTAAACTGTCAATCAGTACAGGAGGACTCAGTGGACCGGCAGTCAAACCTGTTGCGGTAAGAATGGTGTGGCAAGTGGCTCATAGCGTGAAAATACCTGTCGTGGGATTGGGAGGTATCATGACAGCTGAGGATGCCATCGAGTTTCTGATGGCTGGTGCGTCAGCCGTGGAAATCGGAACGGCTAACTTTATCGATCCGGCTGTGAGCGTGAAAGTGGCTGAGGGTATCAACAGGTGGCTCGATGCTCATAAGTACAAATCTGTACAGGAAATCATCGGAGCAGTCTGATTACTATGATATTTCTTTCTCCAATCGTAGCTTTTTATTCCGTAAGTCTTAAAAAATCTGAAAAATTGCATATTTGAAATAAAATTCGTTATATTTGCAAAATATAGGAAAGAATGACATACGAATGGGTATGCATATACGTTGTTATTTTAGAAAACACTAACAATTGATATATCATGAAGGAAATTAAAATTACAGAGAAAGCTCATAAAGAGATAAAAAAACTCTTCTCTGTGCGACAAAAAGTGAATACACTTAAGAGTGATCCCGAGTTGACGGCGATATTCGATAATTTTGCCTTCGACGAGACACTCGAGGCTGCCGAAGGTTTGGTGGAGGAAAAAACACGTGTGATGTGCATACTTGCTTCCTGTATGGGATGTAACGCACTGACAGAATTCCGTATGTACGTGGGAGCAGCCCTCAACGTGGGCGTGAAACCGCGTGAAGTGCGTGAGATAGTATATCAGGCCGTTCCTTTCCTCGGATTTTCCAAAGTGCTTTGTTTCCTGCTGGCTATGAACGAGGTGTTCGACGACAACGATATCCGTCTGCCACTCGACGACCAGGCTACTACAACTGACGAAAATGTGCACGAAGAGGGCGAGAAGATGATTGATGCCCTCTGGGGACAAGGCAACGCTGAAAATATGTTGGAGACATCGCCGAAAGGGCAGGAACATATCGTGAAATATATGATAGATTACTGCTTCGGAAGATTTTACACACGTAACGGAATCGACCTTCAGCACCGTGAACTGATCACCTTCTGCATGCTGGCAGGATTGGGCGGATGCGACGACCGGCTGCGCACTCATGCCATCGGATGCAGGAACATGAAAATCACAAAGCCGGAGATGGTGGCTGCCGTCACTGCGATGCTGCCGTGGATAGGATTCCCGCGTTCGCTTACTGCACTGAATGTCATCAATGATGCATATAATGAGAAGCTGATGTAAAGAAAGAATTCGTAAATCGTAAATAATAAAATCGTAAATTAGTCAAGATGAAAGCATTTGTTTTCCCTGGACAGGGAGCTCAATTTTCAGGTATGGGTAAGGACCTGTATGAAAACAACCCGTTAGCAAAAGAACTTTTTGACAAGGCCGATGAGATTCTCGGATTTGGAATCACAAAAATCATGTTCGAAGGAACAGATGAGGAACTTCGTCAGACGAAGGTGACTCAGCCGGCTGTATTCCTTCATTCCGTTATATCCGCACTGTGCATGGGCGACGACTTCAAGCCGGAAATGACTGCAGGACACTCACTCGGAGAATTCTCTGCTCTCGTAGCTGCCGGAGCACTCTCTTTTGAGGACGGACTCAAACTGGTGAGCCAGCGTGCACAGGCCATGCAGAAGGCATGTGAGGCAGCTCCGTCCACTATGGCCGCCATTATAGCATTGCCTGACGAGACTATCGAACAAGTGTGTGCGGAAATAAGCAAGCCGGAGAATATTGTTGTGCCGGCTAACTACAACTGTCCTGGACAGGTGGTGATTTCAGGTAATATCGATGCCATCAATGAGGCTTGTGAAAAACTCAAGGAAGCAGGAGCGAAAAGAGCACTGCCGCTGAAGGTGGGCGGCGCATTCCATTCACCGTTGATGCAACCGGCTAAGGATGAGTTACAGGCTGCTATTGAAGCAACAGATTTTCAGACTCCGAAATGCCCGGTGTATCAGAATGTGGACGGGAAAGCACATACCGACCCTGAAGAAATCAAGACAAATCTTATTGCACAGCTTACTGCTCCTGTTAGATGGACGCTCGAGGTGCAGAACATGATCGCGGACGGAGCTACAGACTTCACTGAGTGCGGTCCTGGAAAAGTGCTTCAGGGGCTGGTGGCTAAGATTGCCAAGGGGAACGAGGCTGTCACTGCACACGGCATTGAATAAAATGCCGTGACAGACAGGCCAACTCAAACAGAGTGGTCTGTCTATAAATATAACCAAATGCTGAAAACACAATACATAACATACAACATCAGAGGCATCGCTTTGAGCTGTGCCCTGATGTTGACTTTTTTGTGTGTCTTGCCGATATCGGCACAGAACAAAAAACATAAGGAAATGAAAGAGAAAATTGTAATCTACCAGGTGATGACCCGACTTTTCGGAGCCAACTCACAGTCACCGGTCAAAAACGGGGATATCAAACAGAATGGATGTGGAAAGATGGCGGATTTCACGATGAAAGCACTCGGGGAAATAAAAAAGTTGGGAGCCACTCATATCTGGTACACCGGCGTCATCGAACATGCCACTCAAACCGACTATTCGGCATTCGGTATTCAGAAAGACCATCCGGCTGTGGTGAAGGGAAAAGCAGGAAGCCCTTATGCCATCAAGGATTATTATGATGTGAACCCCGACCTGGCCACGAAAGTGGAAGATAGAATGAAAGAGTTCGAGAATCTGGTGAACCGCACCCATAAAGCCGGACTGAGAATGATTATCGATTTTGTGCCCAACCACGTGGCAAGGCAGTATAAGTCGGATGCAAAACCTCAGGGAGTAAGTGATTTGGGTGAGAACGATGATAAAAACATGGGGTTCTCACCAATGAACAATTTCTACTATATCATAGGACAACGTTTCCGTCCATCATTCAGTCTTAGTGATGCGGAAGGAAACGAATATGTGGAAGAACCGGCTAAGGCAACAGGTAACGACAAGTTTATCTGTGCACCCGACAGCAACGACTGGTATGAGACTGTCAAACTGAACTATGGTGTGGACTATGTTGGTGGACGTGCCCTGCATTTCGACCCTGTGCCCGACACATGGAAAAAGATGAAGGATATCCTCTGTTTCTGGGCGTCAAAGGGGGTTGACGCTTTCCGGTGCGACATGGCGGAGATGGTGCCATGTGAGTTTTGGGGATGGGCAGTTCCGAAAGTGAAAGAGCTGTTCCCGGACATTCGGTTTATCGCTGAGGTGTATAACCCCGACCAGTACCGCAATTATATCCACAATGGCCGATTCGACTATCTTTACGACAAAGTGGGGTTATACGACACATTGCGAATCGTCACAAACGGTGCTTCTGCATCATCCATCACCTATTGCTGGCAAAGCATTGACGACATACACGATCATATGCTCAACTTCCTTGAGAACCACGACGAACAGCGCATCGCATCACCGTATTTCTGCAACAGCGCAGAGAAAGGAAGACCGGCTTTGCTCGTAAGTGCATTGATGAGGGAAAACCCGATGATGGTGTATTTCGGACAAGAACTGGGCGAAAAAGGTATGGACAACGAGGGATTCAGTGGAGAAGACGGAAGAACCACCATTTTCGACTATTGGACAGTCAACTCGGTAAGACGTTGGAGAAACAACGGAAAGTTCGACGGTAAACTACTTACAGAGGAGGAAAAACAGTTGAGGAATTATTATCAGACTGTTCTGAATATCTGTAATAAGGAGAAAGCCATACGGGAAGGTCTCTTCTATGACATCATGTATGCCAACTATGATAACCAGGAGATGGACACAAACCGCCAGTACGCTTTCTTGAGAAAAGCAAAGAACGAATTGGTTCTTGTGGTGGCTAATTTCGACCCGCATGAGGTAAAAACAAAAATCCGTATTCCGGCCGAGGCCTTTACCAATATGGATATCCCCGCAGACAAGGGCGTAATAAAAGCAAAGGATCTGCTGACAGGGAAGACAGAGGAACACCTGATTACATCTGGCTGTGTCATAGAAACCACAATCCCCGCTTCCAGTGGAAAAGTTCTGAAATTCAGACTGTAACAATAATAAGAGCCGCCCGCGGGCGGCTCTTATTTCTTAGCTATGGAAAATGAATAGAAAAACTCTAAGCTCTACACTCTACACTCTACACTCTAAACTATATCAACGGCATCCCCAATTCTGCACATTCCTTACGCATCTCATCTGGCCAGATACTTGCCTGAATCTCACCGATATGGGCTTTGTGGAGAAGTACCAGGCAAAGACGGCTCTGCCCGATACCACCACCAATCGATAACGGCAGTTTGCCTTCAAGCAACTGACGGTGGAAAAACAAATCCTTACGCTCCATTTTGCCGGTCAGCTCCAACTGACGGAGCAGTGACTCATCATCCACGCGGATACCCATCGACGACAACTCTATACTGCGGTTCAGTATCGGATACCAAATCAGGATGTCACCGTTCAGACCTTTATAGCCGTCGGTGTTAGGAGTCGTCCAGTCGTCATAGTCGGGAGCGCGCAAGTCGTGTGGATTACCGTCTGACAACACCCCGCCTATACCCATAATAAACACAGCGCCATAAGCTTTACAAACGGCATCCTCACGCTCTTTTGCACTCATGCCAGGATACATCTTCACTAGTTCTTCGCTATGGAAAAAATGAATTTCTTCTGGTAAGAACGGCTCTATCTGAGGATAGCTTTCACATACAAGATATTCTGTCCGGCGTATGGCGGAATAGATGCTCCGCACTATTTTCTTCAAAAACTCAATATTGCGGTCTTCACGCCGGATTGTACGGCACCAGTCCCATTGGTCAACATACAGGGAGTGGATATTATCTAATTCCTCATCACCGCGGATAGCATTCATGTCGGTATATAAACCATAACCCGGACCAATCTTATATTCTGCCAGCATCAGACGTTTCCATTTGGCAAGCGAGTGTACCACTTCTGCCACTTGCTCGCCCATGTCCTTAATCGGAAAACTTACCGGACGCTCCACACCGTTCAAGTCGTCGTTAATACCTAGTCCACGCAACACGAACAACGGTGCGGTCACACGACGAAGACGAAGCTCCGTGGAGAGGTTCGACTGAAAGAAATCCTTAATCTGCTTGATGCCCTGCTCAGTCTGTGCCGGATTGAGCAGGGCCTTGTATTCTGTCGGTCTTATAATCTTACCCATTTTTTGGTTGTGTTAAAATTTTTGCAAAGGTACGATATTTTTATCAAACAAGTATATAATTTTGCCAGTTTATTTTCAAAATGTCACAAAAAACTTGGTTTTGCTTGACAATTGATTCTTCTAGGTGCTATTTGTCACACATTTATGACTTTTCTACCCATTTGTTTGTTTATATTCAAAAATCTTTCTAACTTCGCAACGAAATTCTGAATTTGTTTAATCATTTAACAAACAATTAAAAAGTATGAAAAAAATGATTTTGATGGCAACAATGCTGTTGCTCAGCGCTGCTACAATGAACGCACAGGAAAAATACGAAGGAACCTGGCTTTCCAAGAATTCGTTTGAGAAATATGTGGACGCACAACTGCCAGATGTGGATATCGATCTTGTGGCTCCGTTCTACCTCGAGATGATAGGTGGTGAAATCAAATGCGGTGTGTATGTCATGGTGGAAAGCAATCAGGTGGGACGCATCAACATGCTGGCTTCCATCCCGGGGACCTTCACGGCGGAAGGCAACAAGATTAAGGCCACCTTCGACAAGGATAAGTTCAAAATGTCATTGGTGGATCTTGAACTCAACGATCCTGAGGCTCAGGAGGCGATGAAAGACCCTGCCACCAAGCAGATGGTGATGGCAATGATTGAGGGACAGATGAAGCAGCAGATGAGTCAGCAGGCTAAGCAGATTGTTATGTTGACTGATGCATTCTCAAGCTTTGAAATTATTGGTGTAGACGACCAAGATGTCCTCAAAATCAAGCTCAATGATACTGTTGTGGTGGATTTCAACACCTTTGAAATTCCTGATTAGCAGACTTCCATCGATCATCTATTGATTACATCCCAGCATTTGGGCAATCTGATAATACTCACCGGTGCATATATCCCTTGGCAACAATTGGTTGTAGTCGGATATCTGCGCCGGTTTTCCGTTCCGCTCAAACAATTCACTCACAAATTCCACATGCCCAGGTATCAGCACTTCGTCCCAACGGAGCTCACCGGTTGACACGAATCCTTTCAGATGACCGAATATGGTATTGGGAGATAACATACGCTCAGCGGCTATCTCGTTGTAATTCTGTCCCGACCGGAGCATCTCAAGCGATAATCTTTGAGTCGTGCCTTTCGGAGCTCGTTTTTTCGCAGGTTCATCGGATGCTGAGCCTTTCTTGCTGCGTCGCGTTTTTTTCTCACGTTCCAACTCGGCATCTGTCAGTAGGGCATGAGCTTTGTCATGCAAATAATCACTCACACTGAAATCATGTCCGTCGAGATGAGCAAGCGTGTGGCATTTCAGACGTAGCTCAAGGGCGAAGCGGTCGTAGGTGTTTTCATACCGTTTCAGAGTCTGCTTGTTTTTGATTGCCAGGTTATTACTTGCTGTGGCTAGACCAGTCAGTTCCTTGCTAAGTGCACCACAGAAATAGTCGGCGGCTTTATGGATACGATCCTGAAGTGCCCTGCTGGATGCATCATGCCCCTCACTCAGCATCCTGTCGTACTGCATCTTGAATTTCTGGGACACATCCAGCACCCCTTTGGCAAAAGTGGTTTGGACTGCAGTCCAGCTGCAGCATAGTTCTGAATGGCTTTTATAGAGAAACTCATTAAACAGACGGACCATGTCGTTGATGCAGCTCATCAGCTTGGCAAATCCGAACTGCTCGTCAAGTAGCCTGTGGAAATAGCGTGATTTCAATTCTTCATAGCGCCCGTACGACTGTTCCGCGGCATGAAGTTCACGGTCCATATATGAAATGACGGCATCGTCTTTACTTAAGGTCTTCACCCGTAATGGACTTGTCAGAACCAGCCCCTCCAGACTGCGGCAACGGCTGAGGGCAACATACACCTGGCCGTGGGCAAAGCTTTGGTTGATGTCCAAAATGGCATGGTCGAACGTAAGTCCCTGACTTTTATGAACCGTGATGGCCCAAGCCATACGCAACGGGTACTGACGGAAACGGCCGATCACCTTTTCTGTGATTTCCTTCGTCTCTGCATCCACGACGTACTCGGTGTTTTCCCACTCTGACCTATCCACGCAGATGGGCACCGGGTCGGATGCGCCCTGAACGAGGATGCCCAGTTCGCTGAACCCCACCACTTTTCCGATTTTTCCATTGAAATATCGCTCTCCGCCAATGTCGTTGCGGATAAACATCACCTGCGTGCCGAGTTTCAGCTCTAAATCTGCTGAAGCCGGGTAGGAGTTCTCGGGAAAGTCGCCCTCCACTTCACAATGGAATTGGCGACTGTTGCCTGGCAGCTGAGAAAGCTTGAAGTTGTTGTATTGGTCAGCCTTGTAGTTATGTGTGGTCAGGCGGATATAATCCGTTCCCGACGGTGCCTCAAATCCTGGGATATAACGCTCGTTCAAGGCGGCAACGGTGGAGGCATCAAGCTGTCCGTTGCGGATATTCGAAAGCAATGAGATAAAACGTCCGTCTTCCTGACGGTAGATTTTCTTCAGTTCTATCGCGATGTATTCAAGGCGTTGAAGGGCTTTGCTGCTGAAAAAGTAGGGTGTGTCATAATAATTTTTCAGCAAATCCCATTCTTGTTCGTTTGTGACAGGGGCCAGCTGCTGCAAATCACCGATCATCAGAAGCTGAACACCGCCAAACGGAAGATAAGGGTCTTTGTATTTGCGGAGCACATCGTCGATTGCATCAAGCAAATCACAGCGCACCATACTGATTTCATCTATAATCAGCAAGTCGAGTGTGCGGAGAATATTCTTTTTTTGTTTGCTCATCTGAAAAAAGTTCTTCTCTCGCTTCATCTGAGATTCTGGCAGATGAATACCGATGGGAAGCTGGAAAAACGAATGTATGGTCATACCTTTTGCATTGATGGCTGCCACACCGGTTGGGGCAACAACCACCATGCGCTTCTGAAGCTCTTCTTTCACCTTACGAAGGAATGTGGTCTTGCCGCTTCCGGCCTTGCCGGTCAGAAACACACTTACGTCGGTGTCTTTAATGAATTTCCAGGCTGTTTCCAGCTCTCTGTTGGTCTCTGGATTCATATGTTTTTCCTTGATAATCAGTTTATGAGTGTTTCAATTGATAATACCTCCTAAAAATACCGAAGAAGGTCTGACCGCCCGATTCGCTTCAGTTCCTTCACGATTTCGCGCAACACATCACGCTTATACCAGAAAAAGAACATTCGCTGCTTCTCTTTCTCCTTGGGACTTTTAGCTGAAAAAACGGGTTCGAGTGTGTAGGGGTTCAGTCCTGTATACCACATCTCACTGCTGATGGTCATCGGGGTGGGAGTGAAGTCCTGTACCTGCTCCAGATGAAAGTCCAGCGCCTTCGTCCTGATAGCTAGCTCGGCCATGTCTGCTGTGGTACAACCGGGGTGACTACTGATGAAATAGGGGATAATCTGCTGACGCAGATGATGTCTGTTGTTTATCTGGTCGAAAATCCGTTTGAAATCGTAAAAAAGGTCAAACGAAGGCTTTCGCATCAGGTGCAGTACTGTATCGCTCGTATGTTCCGGAGCCACTTTCAACCTCCCACTTACGTGATGCATAATCAGCTCATTGGCATACTGCTTATTGATGTCATTCACCTTTTCATTACCTGTATCATGCAGAATAAGGTCATAGCGAACTCCACTGCCGATAAAACTTTTCTTGACACCTTTCTGGGCATCCACGCTTTTGTAAATATCAAGCAGAGGGCTGTGGTCGGTATTCAGATTCTTGCATATCTTTGGATGGATGCACGAAGGACGGGCACAACGGTGGCACAAGTCCAGATTCTTTCCCTGCATACCGTACATGTTGGCACTCGGACCGCCCAAATCACTCAGATAGCCCTTAAAGTCCGGCATCTCACAGATGGCTCTCACCTCTTTGAGAATGCTTTCCTTACTCCTCGAGGTGATGAATTTGCCCTGATGGGCAGAGATGGTACAGAACGCACAACCACCGAAACATCCACGGTGCAGACACACGGAGAACTTGATCATGTCGTAGGCTGGTATGCGCTTGCCTTTGTATTTGGGATGGGGAAGACGGGTGTATGGCAAGTCGAAAGAACGGTCGAGCTCATGCTGGTTCATCGGCTGGTAAGGAGGATTCACCACCACATAGTCTTTACCATACCCCTGGAGAATCCTCCGTGCTGAATATTTGTTCGATTCTTCTTCAATATGACGGAAATTTTCAGCTTGGCTACATTTGTCGTGCAGACATTCTTCATGACTATGAAGAACGATGTCATCGGAACGGATTCCTCGGGGTATTTCCTTCTCGTTCAACAACATGGCGGTCTGCTTTTGGGAATGACGTAACAATAGGTTACGGAAGGTGGTCACGTCCAACTCACCGTCTATGTCCGACAGCAGCTCCACCAGCGATTCCATCGGTTTCTCACCCATACCGTATATCAGAAGATCTCCTCCGCTGTCAATCAGGATGCTAGGCTTCAGCCCGTCGCTCCAGTAGTCGTAGTGAGTCAGACGTCGGAGCGATGCTTCGATGCCGCCGAGCACTACGGGCACGTCAGGATAAATCTCCTTTAGTATCTTTGTATAGACAATTGTGGGATATTCAGGACGTAAGTCATGACGGCCGTCAGGAGAATAGGCGTCTTCACTGCGCAAACGGCGTGCTGCAGTGTATTTGTTCACCATCGAGTCCATACAGCCGGGAGAGATACCGAAAAACAGCCGCGGACGGCCGAATTTCTTGAAGTCGCGCCAGTCGCCATGCCAGTCGGGCTGGGGAACGATGGCCACGCGAAGACCGAGCGACTCCAGCAGTCGTCCAATCACGGCACAACCGAACGAAGGGTGGTCCACATAAGCATCACCGCTGAACAGCACTACGTCCATGGTGTCCCATCCCCTTAGCTGTGCCTCCTTTTTTGTCGTAGGCAGCCAGTCGGTCAACCGCAATTCCTCATTTTTCATTCTTCAACCTTGGTTATCGCTCCAGATGATGTCCCCTCCCTATCGGGGAGGGTTTGGGAGAGGCTTCTTTTCATCAACTCATCAATCATCTCCTGACCTTTCACAGCTTCGAGTGGAAAACCAAACCAAACGAGATTGCCTTTCTTCATGCCGGCCACCCCGCCGTTGTCGTAACTTACAACTACCTCACTGTTTGCATCAGCCGACAGCACATCAGGGGCTGGCACACAATAGCTCTCCTCGTTCAGATCACGGTAAATCTCAAATGGCTCACCATCGCAGACCAGTACGGTGCCTGCTGTCAGACTGTCGGCTTTCGCCACTCCGAATCGGTTGCCTGCACTTCCTGATTTCAGCAGGTTAGCACCGCTCAAAATCAGCCGCCGGCCACTGCTCGCATAGTTATAGAGTTTGTCAAGCGTTGCATTGTCAAATGTTTTCTGAACGCCGTAAATCATGTCAATGACAGCATATTGGCTTGCATCCGACAAACTCCGGAAAGCTCTCTCGCTCATAGATGTGAATGAGTAGCCGCAGCTTACCAATGCTTCTCCGTGCACCACGGGATAGTCGAACGTGTTGCCCATCACCACCTTGCCTTCCAGCTCATTGCCGCTGTAGCCAAGGCCGTCAACAGCTTCCGAACCCATCGTGGACTTTGTGAACACTTTCTGACGCCCGCAGAAGCCGGCGAACGCACCATACTGCACACCGGGATCCTGATCGAGCAAAAAGCCTTGCTCACTTTCAGTATTAAACCATGCAGGACCTTCCAAACGGGTGAATCCGTTCACAATCAGCACAGTTCCGGCTGACTCTTTTCGGATGCAAGCGCTCAGTGTCTCACTTGGAAAACTCTTGCCTCCATCGTTGAGCGCACACACCTTGAACGAGTAGATTTCATCGGGCTGGAGCTTCACCATGCATGATGTGCCTTCAACCACGCGACCCTCGTTCCAGCCGAAACGTCCCCTCCGGGTGTACACAACATAGCGTGAAGGGGCGGCGGTTGGCTCCAGGTTGTCATAAACGGGTGTCCATCTCAACACAGCTTCTTGCGTGCTCTGGCTCAGTTCAACAGAGAAATCCTTTACTGGCAGTGGCTCAACCACATAGCTGGCTCCGTGAAATGAGCAGACAAAGCGAAGCACACTTTTATAGATGGAACGGCATAAATCAAACTTGAACTGTGGGTCATAGCCCAGACGCAAGTCTGCGAAATTCTGGTGGGAGAGCATCTCAAGGATAATCGACGGCAGTTCGGGGGCGCGGGTCTCACCATAGACTCGGTTCCACAGTCCGCGGGCCTCCCACTTATATTTGCCCATATCGCGGGTGATACCTTCGAGCAGCATATTCGCCAGATCACGGCTGGCATAACGGCTCATGCCAGACGGTAGATTCTCCTCTTGGTTTTCGGTTGTGCAGATAGCTAGCGGACCGATAAAATTGTCGCTCTTCGAATAACCGGCATCGGTGTGGAAGGCCATGCATATCTCCATCGGCACATTCCTTCCTTCACGACCTGGCAGATACACACTGCCGCCGGCCATCTCGTTCGTACTCTTCGGACGGCTGTAGATATCACTCCGGTATTCATCTCCTGCAATCGAATTAAAGCAACTGTCGGGCATACCATACCATTGTGTGCTGTATTTTGCGGCTTCGGCCCACCGGGGCAGACCGCTCACGCTGCCACCGCGCTCGATATTGCCCATGCCGCTGCCGAACCTCACTGCGTCGGCACTCACAATCTGGCCTTTCTTTCGGCAGATATTGCACACCTGCACCATGCCTACCGACGGATTTTTTCCTTCGATGAATTCGTAGCTGCCCAGGTAAACCCAGGTGCCGCCGCCCATCTTCTGGTTCACCACCACAGAGCTCATACCGCCTGCATGGTAGATATCATATTTCACGTCGTCAGCACTGTTCTTAAACGACTGATACGACACATACACCGGATATCTGCCACTCTTTGGTATCTCCGGAATCCACTGGATATAAGCGATATCCTTCAGCTTTTTTACCGATTTCACCATCCGGCAACTCCCCATGCCGAACGGACTTTCGTTACCCACGTAGGTTTCGTAGCGGTCAGCAAAGCCGGGCTGCGGACTGTCATACCATGTCTCTTCTTCGGCTTCATCGTCGCCAGATTCCTCATAATCACCGCCTTCGTTGATATTGTTGTCCACAATCACCTCCTCCGTTTGCCAGAATCTGTCACGAGGTGTATATACGATGGCGCCGGCATTCTCCAGCATTGGGATGATATATGGGATGACAAAGGTCTGGGAGAATAAATCCTCTGTGGTGCAGAACAGGCGAGGACGTTGCCACACCCATCCGCCTTTGGCCGCATCATAATATTTGCCGTGGCTCTGGCACAGGCTGATATGCCTGCCTTCCAGTCCGCGGCTGATCTTGTACGGACGGCTGGAGTAGGTCACCCAGCTTTCGTCGTCATAACGTTTTTTCCACAGTTTGCTCCGTTCGGCCTTTCCCTCACGCGCGGCATTCGGCACATGGAACTCTATCGGGTGATTGTCGCTCACCAGACTCAGCTTGTAGTCTTTCAAACTGTCGGGCAGAGCTCCTTGGATATCCTTATAGAGTTGACGCACAATCCCTTCTGTATAATAAATCTCCTCTGCGCCGTTGCCCAGCGTAAGCGTCAGGGTCTTCTTCTTGGCATTGCATTCCATCCCCTTCAGCGACGCTTTCCTCACACGGCTGTTGCCAGGCAAGCTGTAGCGGCTCAGAAAACTGCTGATCTGCTTCTCTGCGCTGCTCTGACCCCATACCGCCATATTGCATAACATCGCAACAGCCAATATTATTACTCTCTTCATAAAATTACTCTTATTTATAAACAACGCCTCATGACAAAAAACCTCTTCCCTCTTCCCTCTTCCCTCTTCCCTCAAAAGGCTAATTCCTGATTTTATTGGTAATGGCGCCATATCCCACCAGCCGGTCATACCGATCGCCGAACGGGCGGTGATAGACATACACCGAATATTCGTTTTCTGTCTGGTAGAAGCTGCCTTCTGTCTCACGCACACTGCTCGTGTTGTCTTCATCCGACACAAACACATACTGGTAATTATACGATCCTTGCTTCAATGGCAGGGCCAGCACGTAGGCACCCTCGTCCGCATCGTATTCCATTCTGTAGAGTTCCTCATAGCTGTTGTAGGTCAGATCGCCGTTCAGATAGACGCTCCCGCCTTCCAGTTCTGGCGTCTGTAGCGTGAAATGGGTGATGAAATAATCGCTCTCGGTCTCGTTCTCCACGTCATCACCGTTTCTCACGTAGAACCGTCCGTCCTGATCTTCGTCATAGATATAATTGCGCCGTTCTTCGTCGAGCATCAGTGTTGCATGATAATACGGACTGTGGTAGCTCATGTTCTCCACTCGCATCGTCGGTACGTATTCATCGAGTATTTCAAACCTTCTGTATTCGTTGCCGGCATCAAAGATTAGCGAGCGGTTGTGGTTGTAAATCAGCTCGTTGGATTTTAAGTAGGTGGGGCGCAGCCCTGTCACTCTAGTGTCCCAGCGACGGTTCTGAAAAACTACGGGAACCAGTTCCTCTTCCGGACGGAACACATTGTAAGCCTGATAGTTGATGCTGAACTCCAACTGCTGGTGGTCGGCATACTGGTCGATATCGGTGTTCGCACTTACCGCCATGCTGATGCCAACCTTGTTTTCTAACACAGAGAAGCAGGCGCGGGCAACGGCTTCGTCGTCGCCGTCCTCGTAGATATCGACAATGTAGTTGCCGCTTACCTTCAGCTTCACGTCGTCGTTGGGCAATCGCAGTTTGTAGTGGTTATACAGCATTGTCGTATTCATCGACGGAGCATAGTCCTCTATTGGGCGGTCGTTGAATCCGTCGATATACTCGTTCTCCAGCAAATCACTCTCAGTCCAGTCGGCATTGCAGTGGGTGATGTGATACGTGTAGCGCACATAGCGGTGCTGCATGTCATCAAAACTGATTTCCACGAAGTTACCACCACCCATCGGTAGTATCGGAGCACTGTTCCACACTCCGTTCACCTCCACCCGCAGCGTGCGAAGGTTGTCGATATATACACCATTTACCTGTGCCGACATTCCGACGGCACAGGCAAACAGCATTTGGATAATATAAATACGTTTTCTCAGCATCTAAAAATAATATAAAGAAATAAGCAGTCAACTGTCAACCATCAACCATCAACTGTCAACAAAACTGAAAGTAGTTCTTCGCATTGTTGTAGCAGATATCCTCAATCATCTGGTTCACGCGTTTCTCCTCATAGCCGGTGTATGGCACTTCACCGTTTTCGATGTCGGTACCGACCAGGTTGCAGAGAATCCTGCGGAAATACTCATGACGAGGGTAGGAGAGGAACGATCTCGAGTCGGTCAGCATACCCACGAAGCGGCTCAGCAGACCAAGCAGCGACAGGGCGTTCATCTGCTTCTGCATACCGTCTTTCTGATCGAGGAACCACCAGCCGCTGCCCCACTGGATTTTGCCCGGACAGCTGCCGTCCTGGAAGTTGCCGAGCATCGTGGCCAGCACTTCGTTGGCACATGGGTTCAGGTTGTAGAGGATGGTCTTCGCCAACTTGCCCTCTGCATTAAGACGGTCGAGGAATTTAGAGCATTTCTTCGCCGTGTTGAACTCTCCGATGGAATCGAAGCCTGTGTCTGGTCCGAGTTGCTTGAACATCTTCGAGTTGTTGTCGCGGATGGCGCCGTAGTGGAACTGCTGTGCCCAGCCGGCTTCAGCGTCCTGAACGGCGAAGATGTACATCATCGCACTCTTGAACTTCAGGATTTCCTCCTGCGTCAGCTCTTTACCGCCATACACCTTGTCGAAGATGGCTTTGATCTCAGTGTCTGTATAGTCTTCTGCATAGAACTCCTCAATGCCGTGGTCGCTCAGTTTGCAACCCATCGAGGCAAAGAAGTCATGCCGCTTCTGGATAGCGTCGATATAGTCGTTGAATCCGTTGATGCTGACACCGCTCACCTCCGACAGCTTGTCCACGTATGCCTTGAAATTGGCCGGCACTTCCACTGCCATTGCTTTGTCTGGACGCCAGGCTGGGAGCATCTTGGTCTCCATAGTCGGATCGGCTGCCACCTGCTTGTGGTATTCCAGGCTATCTACAGGGTCGTCGGTGGTGCATACAATCTCCACGTTATAGTGTTTCATCAGGCCTCTGGGAGTGAATTTCGGGTCGTTCTTGATCTGCTCGTTACACTGCTCGTAAATCTCACGTGCGGTCTCCGGATTCAGCGTCTTATCAATGCCGAATGCGGTCTTCAGTTCCAGATGGGTCCAGTGATAAAGAGGGTTGCGGAATGTATATGGCACGGTCTCTGCCCATTTCTCGAATTTTTCCCAGTCGCTCGTGTCCTTGCCCGTGCAGAAGCGCTCGTCCACACCGTTGCTCCTCATCGCGCGCCATTTGTAGTGGTCACCGCCCAGCCAAATCTGGGTGATGGAGTCAAAACGTTTGTTCTCTGCCACCATCTGAGGCACCAGATGGCAGTGGTAATCGATAATCGGCATCTTCTTGGCGTGCTCGTGAAACAACTTCTGCGCAGTCTCTGTCTGCAAGATGAAATTATCATCCATAAATTTCTTCATAGCTCTTTTCTTTAAGTGTTTATATAATTTTGTTAGTTCTTTTTTATTCAAATGATATTTAAGCGTCTCTCAACCGTCAACCGTCAACTATCAACCGTCAACTGTTTTGCGAATTTAAGAATAATTTTTCATTTTATGGCAAGAAATCAAAAAATAATCGTTAATTTTGCACATTAAAGAAACAAACTAACTATATTAAATATTTTCATATGGCACTTAAAGCATTAAACGCTCGCACTGCTCCGAAGAGCAATGCACCAGAGAGAATCATCCAGTTTGGTGAGGGTAACTTCCTCCGCTGTTTTGTCGATTGGATTATCTATAAGATGAACCGCAAGACCGACTTCAACTCTTCTGTCGTGGTCGTTCAGCCGATTGAGCGCGGTATGGTGGACTGGCTCAATGAGCAGGACTGTCTCTACCATGTGAACCTTCAGGGACGTATGAATGGTAAAGCTGTCAATAAGCTGCAGCGTATCGACTGCATCAGTCGTGCTATCAACCCGTATTCACAGAACCATGCGTTCATGGCACTGGCCGACCAGCCTGAGATTCGCTTCGTTATCTCCAACACCACAGAGGCGGGTATCGCTTTCGACCCTTCCTGCAAGCTCTCCGACGCGCCGGCATCGAGCTATCCGGGCAAGCTCACTCAGCTGCTCTACCGTCGCTTCCAGACCTTCAAGGGTGACCGCACCAAAGGTCTTATTATCATGCCTTGCGAGCTCATCTTCCTCAATGGTCATCATCTGAAGGAGTGTATCTACAAGTATATTGAGCTGTGGAAAGACGACTTCGGTAAGGACTATGAGAAATTCAAGAACTGGTTCACCAAATACTGCTACGTGTGTGCCACCCTCGTGGATCGCATCGTGCCGGGATTCCCGCGCAACGAGATTCAGCAGATTCAGAAGAAAATATGCTATGCCGACAACCTCGTCGTGCAGGGCGAGATCTTCCACCTCTGGGTGATTGAGAAGCCGGAGAATATGTCTATCGCACAGCTGCGTAAGGAGTTCCCGGCTGAGAAGGCCGGCCTGCATGTGCTTATCGCTGAGAGCGAGAAGCCGTACCATGAGCGTAAGGTGACGCTGCTCAACGGTCCGCACACAGTGCTCTCGCCGGTTACATACCTCTCAGGTGTTAATATCGTGCGCGATGCGTGCAACCACCCTGTGCTGAAGAAATATATCCATAAGGTGCAGTTCGAAGAGCTGATGGAGACTCTCAACCTGCCGATGGACGAGCTTCGTCAGTTTGCTGCCGATGTGCTCGAGCGCTTCAACAACCCGTTCGTGGATCATCAGGTGACTTCCATCATGCTCAACTCCTTCCCGAAATACGAGACACGCGACCTGCCGGGTGTGAAGACCTACCTCGAGCGTAAGGGCGAGCTGCCTAAGGGATTGGTGTTCGGACTGGCTGCCATCATCACATACTATAAGGGTGGCACTCGTGCTGACGGCGCACCTATTCAGCCGAACGACGCGCCGGAGATTATGCAGCTCCTCACCGACCTCTGGGCCACCGGTGATACTCAGCGCGTGGCAGAGGGCGTGCTCGCTGCGGAGAACATCTGGAAAGAAAACCTCAACCAGACCGTTCCTGGTCTCACTGCACTCGTGAAGGAGTACCTCGATCTCATTCAGGAGAAGGGCATGCTCGAGGCTGTAAAAACGATTCTTTAGTTGTCAGTTGCCAGTTGATGTTGTACTGTAGTCCATCGGCTGTAGGGCCTTACTTTATGTATGGCCGTTTAAAGGTTGATGGTAGAACGATTGAAAAGAAGTAGTAGCACTGGGAACGTGGATGCCTCGTCCGCTGAGAAAATGTGTTTACACCGATTTAAAGTGGTTTAAGAAGTTTAAAAGGGTTTAAGGTCAAGGTTAAGGTCCAAAACTCTTCCATCTTCCCTATTCCCTCTTCCCTCAAAAAGTTTTCGTTTTCGTTAAAAATTGAACGGTCTCATTTTCGACATAAAACGCTACGCCGTCAACGACGGTCCCGGCATCCGCACGACAGCATTTTTCAAGGGCTGTCCGTTGCGCTGCCGGTGGTGCCATAATCCTGAGAGTCAGTCCGTTCAGCAAGAGACGATGCCCGTGAAGCGCAAACTGGGCGACCAGGTGTTCGACGACCACCGCCAGGTAGGATATGACATTTCCAGCGATGAGCTGGTGGAGCAGCTGGCACGCGACTTCGTCTTCTTCGACGAGTCGGGTGGGGGCGTAACCTTTTCGGGTGGAGAGCCGCTCATGCAGGCTGAGTTTTTGCTGGAGTGTCTGGAAGGATGCAAGCGAAAGAACATACAGACTTGTGTTGACACGGCGGGTGCCATCCGCACTCCGTTGCTTGACGACATCATACGGCTCACCGACATCTTCCTTTTCGACGTGAAGACGGCGGATGCTGATAAGTTCCGCTCCCACATCGGGACGGGATTCGACATTTTCCTCGACAATCTCGCGCAGGTGGCTGCCGAGGCACATCGCACTATCGTACGTATTCCGGTTATACCTGGGTTCAACGACGATGACGACAGCATATCCGCCATCATAGCGCTGCTGAAAAAGCATCCAAGGCTCCGCGAGGTGTCGCTCCTTCCGTTCCATCGCACCGGGGCTGACAAATACCGTCGCCTGGGCCGTGAATGGCAGATGGGCAAGACGCCCAACCTGAGGAAAGAGAACCTCAAGCCACTCAACGACCGCTTCACTTCCGCTGGCTTCACCCTCTTCCAGACCTGAGTTGACGGTTTAAATGGTTTAAGTAGTTTGAATGGCTTAAGTAGTTTAAGATATAGCACCGTAGCCCAATAGCTTGTAGAGACGTGGGCATGCCCCGTCTCCCCATCCGGATGGCTAAAGTTCAAATCTCCAAGTTCAAATCTCCAAGTTCAAATCTCCAAGTTCAAAGTATATTAACTCTAAAGTTCCAAGTTCAAAGTAACCATGTTATCTCCAAGAATCAAAAAACTACGTGAGCAGAGTCTTAATGCGGTGAACCGCATCTCTGCTGAGAGAGCGTTGCTCATCACCGAGTTTTATAAATCGGGTGTAGCTGCCGCCGAGCCTGTGCCAGTGCAGCGTGCACTCTCGTTCAAATACATCCTTGAGCATAAGTTCATCTGTATCAACGATGGTGAGCTCATCGTGGGAGAACGTGGACCGGCTCCGAAAGCCACTCCTACCTATCCTGAGATCTGTATCCACACGCTGCAGGACCTTCAGATTCTGAACGACCGCAAAAAGGTGTCGTTCAAGTCGGATGAGGAGACACGCGCGGCATACCGTGACGTGATTATCCCGTTCTGGAAAGGCCGTTCGAACCGCGACCGTATCTTCGCAGCTCTTCCGCAGGAGTGGAAAGACGCTTATGCTGCCGGTCTCTTCACTGAGTTCCAGGAGCAACGTGCCCCGGGACATACCGCCCTAGGAATCAAGATGTTCCGCACGGGTATGCTCGACCTCAAACAGCATATAGCTGAGAGCCTCGAAAGCCTCAATATGGTGGACGACCCTGAGGCTACCGACAAGCGCGACGAACTCCGGGCCATGGACATCGTCTGCGATGCCATCATCCGTTATGCGGAGCGTCATGCTGAGAAACTCGATGAGCTGGCTGCAGCCGAGAAGGATGAGAAGCGTAAGGCAGAGCTGGTTGAGATGGCTCGTATCTGCCGCAAGGTGCCTGCACATGCTCCGGAGACCATCCATGAGGCGTTACAGCACTACTGGTTCATCCATCTTGGCGTGGTCACCGAGCTCAACCCGTGGGATTCCTTTAATCCGGGACGTCTCGACCAGGCCCTCTACCCGCTCTACAAGAAACAGCTGGAGGAGGGGAGTGCCACCAAGGAGGATATCTACGAGGTGCTGCAGTCGTTCTGGGTGAAGTTCAACAACCATCCGTCGCCTCCAAAGGTGGGCGTGACGGCTGAGGAGAGCAACACCTACACCGACTTCTGTCTCATCAACGTGGGCGGTGTGAAGGAGGACGGCAGCGACGGTGTGAACGATATGTCCTACATCATCCTCGACGTTATCCGCGAGATGCGTCTGCTCCAGCCTAGCTCCATGATCCAGGTGAGCAAGAAGAACCCTGACCGCTTCATCCGTCAGGCAGTCGATATCATCAAGACTGGATTCGGCCAGCCTTCCGTATTCAACACCGATGCGCTCGTGCAGGAGATGCTCCGTGCGGGCAAGGATGTGCGCGACGCGCGCAACGGCGGTTGCTCGGGTTGCGTCGAAACCGGTGCTTTCGGCACTGAGGCATACATCCTTACAGGCTATTTCAATCTGCCTAAGATTCTGGAAATCACCATGAACGACGGTTACGACAAACGCACGGGCAAGCAGCTCGGACCTCACACAGGCAATCCTGTTGGATTCGAAACTTACGACGAATTCTTCGATGCCTTCCGCACCCAGGTTCGCCACTTCATGAATATCAAGCTCACGGGTAACAACATCATCGAGCGCGTGTTCATGAAAAACATGCCGGTGCCGTTCCTCTCTGTCCTTATCGACGACTGTATCGCCCGCGGAAAAGACTATATGTGCGGCGGTGCGCGCTATAACAGCAGCTATATCCAGGGAGTGGGTCTCGGCTCTATCACCGATATGCTTACCGCAGTGAAATATCAGGTGTTCGACGCCAAGCAGATCTCGATGCAGGAGCTGCTTGATGCGATGGCAGCCGACTTCAAAGGCTACGAGAAACTGCAGTACAACCTCGTGTATAACACACCGAAATACGGTAACGACGACGACTATGCCGACGCTCAGGAGGTGCAGGCGTTCGATATGTACTACGATTGCATCAACGGTCACAAGACACCTCGTGGAGGCGACTATCGTGTGAATATGCTGCCTACCACCTGCCACGTCTATTTCGGCAGTGTCACTGGTGCCACTCCAGACGGCCGAAACGCATGGAAAGTACTTTCGGAAGGCATCTCTCCAGTGCAGGGTGCCGACACCAACGGCCCTACGGCTGTCATACGTTCTGCTGCGAAGATCGACCACATCAAGACAGGTGGCACACTACTCAACCAGAAGTTCACCCCGTCGCTCCTCCAGAGTGATGAGGGTTGCTGGAACGTGGTACATCTCATCCGCTCCTATTTCCGTATGGATGGCCACCACATCCAGTTCAATGTTGTTAATGCCGACACCCTCCGTGATGCACAGAAGCACCCGGAGAACTACCGCGACCTCATCGTCCGTGTGGCTGGCTACTCCGACTACTTCAACGACCTCGGTGAGGATCTCCAGAACGAAATCATCAACCGCACTGAGCATACGAGTTTTTAGAGTCCTTTCTTTAATTAGGAATTAGGAATGGTTTTAGTAGTTTAGTAGGATCAACGTTGTACATCGCCCAACCGCTGTAGGGCCTTACTTTATGTATGGCCGCAAATAGTTAGAGTGGTTTGAATGGTTTAAGCGGTTTGAGACGTTGCAGCATTGCCCAACTGCTTGTAGAGACGTGGGCATGCCCCGTCTCCTCATCCGGATGGCCAAAGTTCAAAGGTTTCAATGGCTTAAGGTTAAGATCAACGTTAAAGTAAAGGTCATACTTTAGGTAAAAAACTCAACTGATATATTAAAAAGACCGGCTTCGTGTCGGTCTTTTTAATATATCAGTCCATTTTCACTTTTTATCGTAAAATCTTTTACGTTTTGAAAAAAACTTCGTACATTTGCATATTATATATTAAAAATATATAAAAATTTACCAGTGCATTGTCTAATGCATCCCTCCTATGGCTTTGTGCCATCCGTTGACACTCAGGCTTTTACCCTTTTTCGCCCAGTGCCCGTCTCCCGGAGAATTATACTGTCCGGGGGAGTCGGTGAATTATGCCTTCACGAAGTAAGAGGTATAGTTTAAAAATAGGTTTTCGTCTTCGTTTTCGTTTAAATATTTTTCTTACTTCAAAAAAAAATATTTTTTATGTATTATTTAGCTATTATCAAAGACGTTGTCTCCATGGACATCATCTGGCTCGGCGTCGCAGCCCTAGCCTACATCCTGAAGATGATCACCAAGCATTATGTGTTCGCCTGCATTGCTGTTGCAGCCCTCATCTGTGCGTTCTGCGTCTTCGCTGAAGTAGAGAATCGGCCACTTTATGAATTGATTATCTTCGTAGTTGCCACCATCGCCCTCTCCTTCTTCATCCAGCCGTATGTGCTCCGGAAGAAACTGGAGGAGACCGAGGTAGTAAGAATAATACCCGACTTCCCGCAGAAGAATAAGGAAGCCACTGTCATCGAGCGTATCGACAACACCATCCCAACCGGTCGTGTCACGGTTGACGGAGAAGAGTTTGTAGCCCGTTCCGCCACCGGCGGGGCCATGGAAGTAGGTGAGCACCTCCGTGTCGTCGATTGTGATGGCCATATCCTCATCTGCATTTAGAAGAAGGAAGATGGAAGATGATAGAAATATAGTAAACGAGCCAGCCACCTACTATGGAGGAACCTCTTATATGGATGTGATGAATTATATCCATTCCATGCCTATTTCTGCAAACGTGAAGCGAAAAGTTGCCCATCGGCTTAACCAGGAACTGACGGAGCCCGCTCTCGCAGCTGCATACGAGAAAATTGAAGAACTCGGCTATTTGCGCGATGGTTGGGCAGGTGAAGGTAGCTTTGCTATTTCTCCTCAGGTTATCTGTAACCTTAAGCGAGTGCTTTTAATCTCAGAAAACGCAGACTGGGAAGAATGGCAGTTCGCTCCAGATGTGAATGCCACTGTTGGTCTTCAGTCTAAAACGCATCGTGCTTTAATCAGCCTTGGTGAAAATGAATTCTCCTATTATTCTGTTATAGCAGGAGAAACAGTCTCAGGCAACCATCTGCCTTTCTCACCTGAATCCATTCTTGAAACCATGCATCGAATCGCCTGATATGAAACAGTATGAATTACAAGTGGGCGATGATGAAGTTGTCGTGCGTCTCTTGAGCAAATATTGGGTGGCGAATGGTGAAATTCTTCATGTGGCTTTTACTTTGAGAGAAAAAGAAACATATATTTCCGTCAATCGGCTCTCAATAGCCTCATTTAGTAATGAT
>FLNU01000540.1_pt1 | contig 46478 bp, 41 predicted proteins | sample 1140361 | NCBI WGS metagenome assembly FLNU01 (sample SAMEA3878206, study PRJEB12797) | bioreactor metagenome | biome: Moose rumen | place: Sweden | collected 2011-10 | reverse complement strand
GGGGGGGAGGGGGTTTTTCGGTGGGGTGGGGCGAAATTGGTGGTGGGGTGAGTTGGTTTTTTGCCGGTTTTCTTGTATCTTCGCTGCGCGAGTGGAGGTACGGGTGTTGTCCGGTGGGTTGGAGAAGCGAATGGCAGGAATGGTTATGGATGTAAAAGCAGGTTTTTTTGAAAGGTATCGCGTGCGTGTGTGCGTGTTGGTGTTGCTGTGTGGTTGCTCAACGTGTGTGTGGGCTCAGTTTGCAAGGATTGAGCGGCATCCGGTGTTGTCGGACGTGATGGAGCGTTTTGTGGTGGAGCATGTGAAGGGGAACCTGGCGACGGTGATCAGGTCGAACTCGGGCCAGTATTTCGGACAGGTGTCGGAGGGGGCCAACGCTACGGGTTTTGGGTCGTTCTACACGGACCAGGACGGTGAGGTGTATGGGGTGTTTTTCAACGGGAGCCTGCTGACGGGCATCAGGCTGGGCGGCCTGGTGGCGAAGGTGGGGACGGAGGAGCACTATGCGGCCTACGACCTGACGACGGGTCGGATGCAGTATGTGGAGTATGGCGGTCAGCAGTTTCTGCCGGACGCCGAGTCGCTGGAGCGTTGCCGCTTTTTGCAGATGACGTATCCGGACGGCGGCAAGTATGTGGGTGAGACGGTGGATGGCAAGCGCAGCGGATTCGGTCTTTATTACTATACGAACGGCAATTATTATTTCGGCCGCTACGAGGAGGGCCGTCCTGTGGGCTATGGTGCGCTGTTCAGGACGGACAACCGCGTGGTGATTCAGCGGTGGTGACGGTCTGCACTGCCTGTTCTTTCGATACGTCTGACTTCGGTCGGGCGTTTTTTTTGTCCTGTGTTCTTCTTGTAAGTGGCTGATATTCAGATTTGATGGACTTTGAACCAATTTGAACCAATTTGAACTTGCAAATGAACCGGAATGGAGTATGTGGCTGAGTGTGAAAAGCAGTAAATTTGCATAAGAACTAATGAATTGACAGAGAAAGCCGAAACGTTTGAAAGGGAGTAGGCACGTAAAAAATAATCATTTTCACAATGAAAAGAAAAATGTTTTTAACCTCTTTGCTGCTGGCAACGGTTGTCAGTTCAGCAAGTGCACAGGAGTACATGGACCGGAACTTAAAGATGGCAGAACCGCTGACAGTTCTGATGATTCCTTCCGGCAATTTCCCGACAGACCCCAAGACCGACAAGGCAACCCTTCAGGTGGTGAACTTCGGTGGCGACGGCAATACCATCAGCCTGTCGCTCGACATCAAAGCCGTGAAGGACGCCGACCCAACGGTAAATATGGAATATACATGGTCGGGCAAGAACCTTCATCTGGTAAAGAAGAACGAGGCTGGTGGAGGAGTCTCCTATTCAGTCATTCGCGGTTCAAAGACTTTGTGCGGAGCCTTGATGAAGGTCCCTAAAGGCGACGGCACCTTTGCATGGGCTGCACAGATCATGACTGGCGAAGGCACGCAGACCATCTCTGACGTCCATGTGGGAATGAACCGCCTGGCCGTTGAGAGCAAATGCCGCGAGTTGGGATTAAGCCAGTTCAAGTTCGTCCGTCAGGAAGGCAATCTGAAACTCTATCAGTTACAATGGCTCGATATGAAGAAAAAGCGCGACTGGTTCGGAACCGAGGACTATCACTATGAGATGACGAACGACAGACCTTACGGCTCGTTCTGGTTCGATGAGAACGATAAGTTGGTGAAGTGGCTGCTTCACTAATGTGAAATTGTTGGTTAGTTAAAAATGAAGAAGGGGCATTCATCCTTTTAGGATGGATGCCTCTGTTTTGTTGCCTGCTCCCTACAGATAAGGATGCTCCCAGAGAAGCACCGGCGGAGACGGACTAATTCCTGTCGATCAAAGCCACTGCGTAGGCACTGATGCCTTCTTCACGGCCTGTGTAGCCAAGGTGCTCGGTGGTGGTGGCTTTGATGCTGACCGTGTCGGGGTCAATGTCCATGACTTTTGCCAGCGTCTCTTGCATCTGTGGAATGTAGGGACTGAGTTTGGGCTGCTGAGCGCAGATGGTAGCATCGATGTTGCCTACTTCGTAGCCTTTTCCACGGATGAGTGTCATGGTCTTGGCCAGCAGGATTTTGCTGTCGATGTTCTCGAACTGGCTGGACGTGTCGGGAAAGTGATAGCCGATGTCGCGCATGTTGGCGGCTCCGAGCAGGGCGTCGCAGATGGCGTGGATGAGTACGTCGGCATCGCTGTGGCCGAGCAGCCCCATGGTGTGTGGTATCTCTATGCCGCCCAGCCAAAGTGGACGGTCTTCCACCAGTCGGTGGACGTCAAACCCCATTCCTATTCTCATCGTTTTGCTTGAAGTTTGAAGTTTATATTTTTAGTCAAGAGTCGAGAGCCGAGAGTCCCATTGCTCGTAGTTTCTGTACCCCGATAACGGGAAGAGAAAGTTTATAGGTTAAAGGTTAGAGAAGGAATTCTCATTGCTCAGCCCCGATGGGGCCAAAAGACCATAGACGGGGGCATTGGCCCCGGGGTTGTGGGCGTGTCCCGTCTGAGCCAACAGCAGGGAATTTCCACTCTTCGCTTATCTGCGTCGTCCTAAGAGGTCGCTGATTCCGTCCATGTCGAACCCAAGCGTGAAGCGCAGGGTCTGGTCGAGCGGATTGCTCTGTGAGGCTGAAATGACATAGCCGGCATCTATGGAGAATACGTTCATGCGGAAACCGGCTCCGAGTGTGTAGTACTTGCGGTTTCCCTTGTTGGGATGTTCGTAGTGGTAGCCTGCACGCAGGAAAAATTTGTTGTCGTAACTGTATTCGGCTCCGATGCTCCAACTGATTTCCTGCAGTTCCTCCTTGGTGCCATTGGGCGCGTCGTGGAAGGACTTGAAGATGCCGCTGATGGGAGAGACGTTGTAGTAACCCTCGTCCATGAGCCAGGATGTGTAGCCGGAATAGTCGTCCTTCTCGGCACCGGTCTGCTCGATGTACTGCTCCATGGTGGGACGGGTGGGAACCATGAGTTTGTTGACATCGGCAGCAAAACTGAGCGTGTTGAACTCGTCGAGGGGCACCATGAGGGAGGCACCGAGACGCAGGTTGGTGGGCAGGAACTCGCTGGTGTTGCCTTCGTCGTAGGAAATCTTGGAACCGATGTTGCTCAGGTTGAGTCCCCAACCAAGTTGTGCCTCATGGCCGCTGAGATTGATGTAACCATTGTGGTAGAGGGCTATATCGGCAGCAAAGGCAGAACCAGGAGTGGTTTCGTCGTCCTGGCGGTAGGCCAGGTCGGAGTAGATGTAGCGCAGTGCGACGGCTGCGGAGAATGTTTCACTGAGCATGCGTGAGTAGGCAACGTCGAGCGACATTTCGTAGGGCTTGATGATGTCGTCGAAATTGCCCGACTCGTAATTGGCAATGACTTCGCCCAGTGAGAAGTAGCGCAGCGAACCGGATATGGCGTCGTAGTCGCCGATGCGGTAATAGCCGGTGAGGTTGGCCAGGTCGATGTCGTTGACAAGTTGGCGCAGCCAGGGAGTATAGTTCAGAGCAACGCCTGCACGACTGATGGTGAAGGGGTACTTGGCCGGGTTCCAGTACTGCGAGTTGACATCAGGATCGGTGGCCGCTCCCACGTCGCCCATGGCTCCGGCACGTGCGTCGGGTGCAATGGCCAGTGAGGTCACACCATAGTAGACAGGGTTGAGTTGGTTCTTGACATCTTGTGCCTGAATGGTTGCGTTTGTTGCTATGCAGATGATAGCGAACAGGGTTGTTCTCAGTTTCTTGCTCATGGGTCTTGTTAGGTAGGTGTTAAGGTTTTAGGTTATTTGTCGGCCACCACGATGAACTTGGTGGTAGCGGTCGCTGCCTTGCCTCCAGATGTAGACAAGTGAGCCTTGACGATGTAGATGCCTGGGGTGAGGTGCGTGTTGCTCTCACCCAGGTTCCAGGTATAGGTGTAGACGTTGGTCGAATTGGTCTCTGTGCGCCTTGTTGACCAGATGTGCCGGCCTGCTGTGTCGTAAACGTCGAAGCGTACGGTGAGTTGGCTGCCTGGACGGTCGTTGACGATGCTGAACGTGGCCTCGTCCCAGACGGGTGAACTGACACGGAGCGTCTCGATGGTGGGGCGGGCGCCTACGTTGACGAATATTTGTGTGGTAACAATCGACGGATTATTGAGGATGTCGTAGGCCCGCATGGTCAGTGTGTGTGGCCCGTCGGTCAACTCGGGAAGGCTGAATGTGATACTGCCGCTACGATAGTCACCGATGGTGGGTGTGAAGTAACTGTTGAGCGAGTAGGTCTGCGTCTCGTCGTTGTCGATGATGGCCATGATATCGTGTCCCACGCCACTGCCTGTCATGTTGATGCCGTCAGCATCGTCCAGCCAGGCTGTGAGTAAGGGCGTCTCATTTACAGTCATCCCGTCGGTACAGATTTGACCGTTGAGTGCCATAGTGATTGAGGGACCTATCGTGTCGGTTGAGAGCGTAGACGAGGTGCCGTTAATGACCATGCGGTTGTAGTAACCTTGTGCCTCTACCGTATGTTCGGTGTTGCTGGCGTAGAGGCTGATGAGTCCTGTCTTTCCACTGTAGTTGTTGTCGAGTGGAATGGGGAAGGAGAACTGGAAAGTACCGCCATGCACCGAGTCGGCACAGGTGTAGAGGGTACGCAACCGTTCGTCAAACTCGTGAGCATCGGCAGTCTCGCCACTGGCATTGGCGGCATTGTGCTTGCACACCACATGTTCCACGTTGTCCTGAATAATGGGATGGATGCTGCCGTTGAAAGTGTCGGCACGGTTGCCGTCTTCGCAGGCGATATGACCCTCTACGCTTACGATGCTGCCTGCGCTGACTTGCTCAATATCTTCCGAACTGGCATCGAGCCCGTTAATCTTGTCGATATTAATGTGGTAGGTGGGCAGTGCCAACTTGATGGCTGGATCGCCCAGCAGGATGAAGTGTGCCTTGTTGGTAGAACTGGAGCCAATGTCGATGAGTTCGCATTTGGCATCGGTCAGTGCCTGTCCGAGGGTATATTGATGCCCGTCGGAACGCTGGTTGAGCACACGCTTCATGAAGCGCAGGTTGAGGGCACGGTTCGGGTCGGGATAGACGGTCCGGGCCGTAGTAATCAGGCCCATGGCTGCTCCTTTTGGATTGAGCAGGGCTGTCTCAGCCAGATTCTCCTCGTTCATGTCGAACGGAGCCACGTCACAGGCGGCGGTAATCCACAGAGGCAACCGTGGTGAGGACCACGACGCGAAATCATTGGTGCGGACTACTTGTTCGTGCGACAGGCAATAGGCAGCGGCATGTCCCTGGTAGTTCATGATGAGGGCACCGTCTTCCATCTGTTTATAGATGGCTCTTGTCACTTCGGGATAGGTCGTTCCTGTAGAGGCGTTGACAGGTGTATAGGTGTCCCAATAAATGCGACGGGTGAGGAAATCAGGATTCAGTTGGTTGGTTTGCTTGATAATGGCATCACCGTCCTGCATGTGGCGATTGTTGTTACCGTCGTCGGCCATGACGACAATATTGTTTTTCCAGGCTCCTACCTGCTCGTTGTTGATGTAGGTCAGGAGTTTGTCAACCACCTGTTTGGCCTCGGTGACTGTGGTGACGGGAATACGGCCCACTCCGATTCTGGGCTTTAGGGTCAGCATGTTGCTGGTGCCCCTGTCGTCAGTCAGGCAGAAGTATTCTTCCAGTACATAACTGTCTGTGTGGCTCAGTGAGTTGTCCGACTCGTAACACAACAGATAGTCGTCTTGGTCGCGACGGCTCATCGATGGTGTCACCATGCGGTTGTCCCACACGCAACTGCCAAAGAGCAGCAGGTTCTGAGGCTGGGTAGATGTGGATGTACCGCGGTCATACAGCATCTTCATCAGGCGGCGGATAGCCGTGGCATCGGGCGTGCCCGAGGAAAACTCATTGTAAATCTTGTCGGCAGTAAGCACGATGCAGCGCAGGCCGTCTTTTTCCGAATGTGCATTAGCCAGCCGTTGTGCCTGTTGCGTAAGGTGACCGCTGGCAGGTACGACCACCACCAGGTCTATGTCCTGCAGTGCGTGCAAATCTTGGTTCTCGATGCTGCCGATAACAAAAGGACTTGGAAACTGTGCACTTGGGTTAAGGGCGATGAGTTCCTCGTTGCGCCAGAAAATGTCCGACGTGTTGCTGCTCTCTTCACTGCTGAATGGGAGAGTCAGTACGCCCGTGGCAGCATCCCAGATGCCTGCCACCTCTTCCGTGGTTTCAGGGCTGCTGATGCGCCAGACAACAGTGTTTTCGTCACCACCCGACAACTCGAACAGCACGTCGCCGCCCTGGTTGGGACGGAAGAGCAAGGAACTACCTGCCATGTGCAGAGTCCTCAGATAACTGGTACGGATATAGTCGAGGCGACCGGCAACGTTCGAGGAACGGGTGTGGGTCAGTTTCAGCCGGTTGCTCGCAGTGACGTTGTCTGTCAGCGAGAAGGTGCGGGAAGCGAGTTTCCCATATTGGTAGTCACCCAACGGACCGAACGTCATCGTGCCCAGTTCGTCACCGTTCAGGTCGATGGAGAGTGTCGAAGTCGTGTTGCCGGCGGTGCAGAACTGCACTGTCAGTTTTGGCTCGCAATTGTCTGTCAGGCCGGGCAGTTCCAACAGGTAGGTCTGGCTGTTGCCCGTGGCGTAGTCATAACTGTCGAAGAATACACGACCTGCATTCAGGAAACTGTAGGCATCCTTCTCAATCAGAGCATGGTCGGGAAAACTGTTGATCACAGGCGCGTCGGCAGCCGTTTCATAGACATATTTCTCAAATTCCTTGGGTGCGGTCTCTGTCCGTTCCGTCAGGAAATAGTAGGTATACAGGCTGTAAGGATTGTTGAAGTGTGTGAACAATGCCTCGGTTTCAGTGGCACTGTTCAGTGTCCATTTCGTTTGTCCGCGTCCGTAGAACAGCACCTTGCCGCCTGTGCGGTAGAGGGGAATTTCGACCAGGTCATCGGAAATGTCTTCGATGTTGGTTTCCGGCAGGACCTCAAGTCCCAGCCCATAGAGACATACATGGTCTGGATTGCTGAATCCCATTGAGCGCAGTTGGCTGTCTGTCAGTTGGTAGATGCCTGCTTCCTTGACACGAATCTTCACCCATTTTCCCTCGGCCAAGACTGAATGTTCAGCATACCGTTCGCTGACTTCGGCTGCCTTCAGACAGACCGATGTCATCATCAAGAGAAATAGGGAAAGTATTTTCATGCTATTTTATTTTCAGTTTCATTACCTGTTGGCCATTCAGGAAACCTTCCACCATGTCGCCTTCCTTTACATCGAAGACTCGTTGCTTCCAGGGTTGTCCCGTCAGTGGCAGACAGATAAAGTCGCCCATCTTCAATGTGTAGAAACGGCTGCACTGGCTGATAGCCTCGTCGACAGTACAGGGCAATTCATTCAGACTCAGTTCTGTCATGGTCTGCCCATTCAAGGCTATGCACAGTGTGCTGTCAGCATCAATGGGCGTGAACTTGCCTACACCTGTCGAGCCGTCAAAACCTTTGCTCAGGTCCCACGGTTGCCCTGCCTCGTTCAGTTTCATCCACAGGTCGCGTGCCGTAAAACCAATGCCCACCGTTGCTTCTGCATAGTAGCGATGGGCAAACCGCAGGCCGATATCCTTACCCAAACGGTTGATGCGTATCACCAGCAAGGGCTCGGCATCGAACTGCTCCGCAAAGTCGGGCACGAAAAAGGGCATACCCGTGCGTAACAAAGCAGAATCGGCTTTCGTGTAGACCACCGGTTCTTGCTTTATTAACGAGTTTTCCGCCTGTTTATTGTGTTCGTCCCTGTTGGGCAGACTGATACACAGAATCTTCATTCCGTATTTCTGTTTTTATTCCTTTTTCTTAAATACCAAACAGTCGGAGGATGTCGTTTAGGTTGGCGAAGATGAGAAGGCCGAGCAGAAGGAGCATGCCGACATATTGGGCACGTTCCAGGAATTTGTCGCTGGGTTTCCGGCCTGTAATGATTTCGCTGATGGCAAAAAGAGCGTGGCCACCGTCAAGGCCGGGGATAGGCAGTACGTTCATGAAGCCGAGTATGATGCTGAGCAGGGCGGTAAGCATCCAGAAACGGTACCAACTCCATTCGGCGGGGAAGATGTTTCCGATGGAGATGAATCCACCTACGCTGCGGGCACCTTTCTTGGTGAACACGTATTTCAGGTCGTTCACATAGCCGCCGAGGATGTCGATGCCATAGATGACGCCGGCTGGCAAGGACTCGAAAAAGCCGTATTCACGGGTGGTGATGCTATAGTCTGGCGTTTTGTTCACGAATCCGAGTGTGAAGTCGGGCGTCAGCACTGCCTTGAGGGTTTTGACACTGTCGCCATGTTCGACGTTGATAGTGATGGTGCGGTGGCGCAGGCTGTCGGCGGCGGTCGACTCAGCATCCAGTCCGGCGCGCAGGTCGGCCAGTGCGAACTGCAAGTCGTTGAAGTCGCTGATGTTCTCGTCGTTGATGGCAACGATACGGTCGCCCTTGCTGAGTCCGATGGCTGCGGCTGGGGTGCCAGGCAGGACACTGTCAATCTGCATGGGCAGGCGTTCGCTCATGTAGCGTGGCTCTTCAAGCATGTCAAGCAGGTTGAGTTTGCCGGGCAGGGTGACTGTCACTTTCTCGCCTTCTCGCAATACGGTGACGGTCTTGGAATTCGAGATGGTGCGCAGATTGGCTACTTCCCACGACTCGAACACTTTGTCGTCGGCAGCGATGACAATGTCGCCGTCCTGGAATCCGTCGGCTTTGGCCTGTTCGTTGAACTTCATGCCGCTGGTCATGTCCGTTGGCTTGATGTACTGCTGGCCCCATGTGTAGAGCACCATCGAGTAGATGAAGAAGGCGACGATGAAGTTCATGATGACGCCTCCAAGCATGATGAGCAGGCGTTGCCAGGCTGGTTTGCTGCGGAACTCCCACGGTTCGGGTGTCTCAGACAGTTTTTGGTTCGTTTCGTCAATCATGCCGGCGATGGAGACGTAGCCACCGATGGGCAGCCATCCGATGCCGTATTCCGTTCCGTGTTCAGGCCGGTAGATTTTGTTTCCGATGTTGTTGTTCTGCACTTTGTCCGTCTGTCTGGTCAGGGTGTAGTATTTGTTGCGCAGCCAGGCGAAGAGGTTCTGTCCCTCTTCGCCTCTTTCGGTGACGAGGGGCTTGCCCACGAGCCGGCGGAACCAGTTGTCGTAGGTGCTGAAAAGGTGGAATCCCCAGTTGGCAAATAGGTAGAAGCGTGTGACACGGGTCTTGAACAGTTTGGCAAACAGGAAGTGTCCTCCTTCGTGCAGGATGATGAGGAGGCTGAGGGAGAGGATGAATTGTAAGGTCTTGATTAGGATTTCCATAGGGGGATGGTTTTATTTTTGATTTTTGAAATCTGTAGTTTATTTCTTCACGCTTCACTCTTCATTTTTCAATAATTCCGCGTGCAAACTCTCGTGCCTCGTGGTCGGTCTCCAGATAGGTGTCGAGAGAGGAGTCGGTCGTGAAGGTGATGTGCTGCATGGTGTCGGCAATGATGTCGCTGATTTGCTGGAACCCGATGCGGTCTTCGATGAAGGCGCGATTGGCCACCTCGTTGGCTGCATTGACGATGCAGGGCATGTTCCCGCCCTGTCTGAGTGCTTCGTAAGCCAGTTGCAGACAGGTGAAGCGATGGGTGTCGGGCTGTTCGAAGGTGAGGCTGCCCAGTTGGAAGAAATCGGGGCGCTGGAACGTCGATTTCAGTCGTTGCGGATAACTGAAGGCGTACTGTATGGGCAGTCTCATGTCGGGCATGCCGAGTTGTGCCTTCACGCTGCCGTCCTCGAACTGCACCATCGAGTGGATGACCGACTGTGGGTGCACCACTACTTGGATTTGCTCGGGACTGACGCCGAAAAGCCATTTGGCCTCAATCACCTCGAATCCCTTGTTCATCATGGTGGCCGAGTCGATGGTGATTTTGGCTCCCATGTTCCAGGTCGGGTGGGCCAGTGCCTGGGCTTTGGTTACGTGGCGCAGTTGCTCTTCGGTGTAGTGGCGGAAGGGGCCGCCCGAGGCCGTGAGCAGGATTTTCTCGATGCGGTTGCCTGGCTCGAGGCATTGGAAGATGGCACTGTGTTCGCTGTCGACGGGCAGGATGGGCACCTGGTTCTCGTTGGCCAGGCGGTTGATGAGTTCACCGGCCACGACGAGTGTCTCCTTGTTGGCCAGTGCGATGACTTTCTTGGCACGGATGGCGCTGATTGTCGGTCGCAGTCCGGCAAAGCCCACCATCGAGGCCAGCACGATGTCTACGTTCTCGTCCTGCACCACCTCGCACAGTGCCTGCTCGCCTGCATAGACCTTGATGGGCAGGTCGGAGAGGGCGCGCTGCACCGTGTCGTAGTGTGCGCTGTTGGCAATGACCACGACCTCCGGTTGGAAGCGGCGTGCCTGCTGGATGAGGCGTTCCACGCTGTTGTTGGCTGTCAGGACGTAGGCTTCGAACAGGTCGGGGTGCTCGGCCACCACGTCCAGGGCTTGTGTGCCGATGGAGCCGGTCGAGCCGAGTATGGCGATTCGTTTCATGTTGAGTATACTGATTGTTGGTTACAAGTCTAAGAGTCCTTCGGGCAGGTCCATGGTCATGGTCCTGTCCTCATGGTCGATGTCGGCGATGAAGGCTTCGTGGGCCGGCACCAGTGTCTCGCTGCCGTCGGGCTTGGTGACGACGAACAGCCAGTTGTCGGTCTGGTCGTCCACGTCGTCTATGCGTCCGATGGGCTTTCCGTCGCCGTCCAGCATCTGGAATCCCACGAAGTAGTTGAGCGACATCTCTTCCTCGCCGGCTTCGGTGGCTTTTGACTTTTCGAAAAACACGTCGCATCCCACGAGCCGACGCGTCTGGTCTACGTTGTCGATGTCGCAGAATTTCACCAGGGCCGAACTGCTGCCGCGCATGCGCAGGGTCTCGATGAAGAAGGGCACGAGGATTCCGTCGGTCTCGACGATGAGGTAGTCGGCGTCGGTCGTGTCGAAAATGTCGTCGGTGAAGTTGAACACCACTTCGCCCTGCAAGGCATGGGCTTTGGCGATGTGTCCTATCTGGTAGACGTCTTCGTGGCGTATCATGGGGCGTCAGAGTCGGGTGATGTGGGCACCGACGGCCGCGAGGCGCGCTTCGATGTTCTCATATCCGCGGTCGATTTGTTCGATGTTGCTTATCATGCTGGTGCCTTGGGCACTGAGGGCTGCGATGAGCAGTGCGATGCCGGCTCGGATGTCGGGCGAGGTCATGCGTGCTCCGTGCAGTTGGATGCGTTTGTCATGGCCCACGACGACGGCGCGGTGTGGGTCGCAGAGGATGATTTGTGCTCCCATGTCGATGAGTTTGTCGACGAAGAAGAGTCGGCTTTCAAACATCTTCTGGTGAATCAGCACACTGCCTCCGGCCTGTGTTGCCACCACCAGCAGCACGCTCAGCAGGTCGGGGGTCAGGCCGGGCCACGGGGCGTCGCTGAACGACATGATGCTGCCGTCCATGTACGACTGCACGCGGTAGTGGTCTTGCTCGGGGATGTAGATGTTGTCGCCCTGGCGTTCGATGGCGATGCCCATGCGCCGGAACATTTCGGGAATGATGCCCAGGTTGTCGTACGACACGTTGTTGATGGTCAGTGCGCTGCCTGTCATGGCTGCCATGCCGATGAAGGAGCCGACTTCAATCATGTCGGGCAGGATGGTGTGGCTGGTACCGGTCAGGCTGTCCACGCCCTCGATGGTGAGCCGGTTCGAGGCGATGCCCGTGATGCGTGCGCCCATGCGGTTGAGCATCTGGCAGAGTTGCTGGATGTAGGGTTCGCAGGCAGCGTTGTAGATGGTGGTCGTGCCTTGGGCCATGACTGCCGCCATGATGATGTTGGCGGTGCCAGTGACGGAGGCTTCGTCCAGCAGCATGTAGGTGCCCTGGAGCCGTTCGGCCTCCACCTCGTAGATGTCGCGCTCGCGGTTGTGGGTGGCGTGTGCGCCCAGTTTGAGCATGCCCTGGAAGTGGGTGTCGAGGCGTCGGCGGCCTATCTGGTCGCCGCCGGGTCGGGCCACGTATGCCTTGTGGAAGCGTCCCAGCATGGGGCCGAGCAGCAGGATGGAACCGCGCAGCGAGGCGCACTGTCGCACGAAGTCGGGTGTGTCGAGGTAGTCGGTGTCCAGTCGGTCGGTCTGGAATTGCCAGGTCGAGCGGTCCAGTTTGCGGGTCTTGACTCCCATGCGGCTCAACAGTCCGATGAGGTTGTTGACGTCGAGGATGTCGGGCACGTTGTAGAGTGTCACGGGCTCGGCTGTCAGCAGCACGGCGCTGATGACCTCGAGGGCCTCGTTCTTGGCTCCCTGTGGCGTGATGTCGCCGCCCAGTCTGTGGCCGCCTTCTATGATGAATGTTCCCATGGGGTTGCTACTTTTTCTTCTTTTTCTTGTTGTGCATCGGTTGCTGCACGTCGTTCACGGCGGTATTGTCGCTGATGAGTTTCAGGTCGGCAGCATGGAAGGGTGTGTCCGTCCCCATGTATTCGGCCAGGTCGTCCAGCACTTTCTCGTTGTTCATGGCGTCGCGGTTCCAGCGGGCCAGACTGCGCTTCATCTGGTTGGCCACCTGCTGGGTGAACAGTTTGCGCTCCTGGGGGTTCTCGATTTCGCCCAGGCGGTGGGCCAGGGTCTCGACGATGTGGCCGTAGTGCCGCTTGGCAATGCGCTGTTGCGGATAGGGCACGATGTCGCGCTGCTGTTGCTTTTCGTCCAGCCGCTCGATTTCCACCGGGTAGTCGATGTCCAACTGATACTGCGAGATGGCTGCCAGGTGGTTCCACAGTTTCTGGCGTACTTCGCTGGCCTTGCCGCGCTGCTGGGTCATGCTCCCCATGACGGCGACGATGGCCTGGGCGCAGCGTTGGCGTTCCGCGCGGTCGGAGAGCGAGAGGGTGTGTTCCACCATCTCCTGCACGCAGCGTCCGTATTCGGGCATGACGAGCGGCGTGCGCTCCGTGTTGTAGTCCACGCCCACGGGAGGCGTGTCGATGGGTCTTTCGCTCATGTGTGCAATAGGTCTTTTTTGCTTTGTGTGGCGATAAAGTCTTTCAGGTAGGCCGGCTCGAAGTAGGCCACGTCCTCGAAGCGTCCGTTGGCGTGGGCTTTCTCGGCCAGCGGGCACATGTTCCTGGCCAGCGGACGGATGCCGTCCACCCAGTGCACGTTCGGGTGCCGCAGCGTGTCGTGCAGTTTCTCCGACCCGTTGCCGAAGCAATAGACGGGATGCTGCCCGAGCAGGCCGGCAAACGAGTCGGCGCCCACCACCAGGGCCTGCGTGGGCTCGACCACGCGCAGGGCACGGTCGTAGACAGCACAGTAGACCTCCATGCGGCGCGCGTCAATCATCGGGCACAGCAGGGCGTCGTCGGGCAATGGCTCGCGTCCCAGCAGCACCGGCACGCACAGCAGTTCCAGCGTAGGCACCCCGATGAGCCGCAGGTCCCGGCCGTAGCACAATCCCTTGGCCATCGACACACCGATGCGCAGGCCGGTGTAGGAACCCGGGCCGCAACTCACTGCCACTGCGTCGAAGGGGATGCCGTGGCTGTCGGTAAACGACATGGCCTCGTCCACCATCGGCCCCAGCCGCGTGGCGTGCGACGGACCCTCCAGCGCTTCGTCGTGGTAGATGACCGCCCCGTCCTGGCTCACGGCCACGCTGCAAATGTCGGAGGCCGTCTCAATGTGCAAGATACAAGACATGTTATCGCAAAATTTGTGCAAAAATAATGAAAAAATCCCATCTTCACAGCATTCGATACCAATTATTTTAACCCACGCGTGCACTCCTGCGCGCACGCATGCACACGTCCACAGGAATGAAAACCGACGCAGCCGCACATAAAACCCTCTCAGTCAGCACTTAAAACCTCACGACGGTGCAGACAAAACTTTAAATCACGTCGTGATTTGTAAGAATCACGACGTGATTTGCAGGAATCACGACGTGATTTGCAGGAATCACGACGTGATTTATAAGAATCACGACGTGATTTAAACTTTCATCCGAACATGCGCCGACTTTCCACTGTGCCACCGTCAGGTTTTCAGTGCACACCGACAGGGTTGGGCGCGAAAAAAGGGCCGCCGCGTGGTGCTTTCTCGCGGAAAATCACTACTTTTGCAGTCGGAACGCCCGTCAGTACCCGCTGGCCCCTGGGAGCGCGGGGCTGGGACCGCGGCTGGGACCGCGGACGTCCGCGTCCGCACTATCTAAGACCTCCTCGTCCGCATTATCAAAGACGTCCCCGTCCGCAGAAACTTAAAACATTACATAATAATACTGGGAGCGCGGACGTCCGCGCTCCCAGCCCCACGTTCCCAGGGACTCTTGACTCTCGACCAAAATTTTAACAACCAATTTTCAATTCAACCAAATGATACAATCGATGACAGGCTACGGCAAGAGCGTAGTCGAATATGCCGGACGCAAAGTGCACGTAGAGGTGAAGTCGCTCAACAGCAAGGCACTGGACCTGTCCGTGCGCATGGCCTCGCGCTATCGCGAGATGGAAATGGAGATTCGCCAGTTGCTGGCCCGCGAACTGGAACGCGGTAAGGTCGACTTCGCGATGTGGGTCGAAGTGGGTAGCGGCGAACAGGTTGCGCCCGTCAACCAGGCCGTCGTGGGCGGCTATCTGAACCAACTGCTCGAACTGAGCCGACGGTTGGGGCTCGACACCACCGACCCCAAGGCAGCCGACTGGATGCCAACACTGCTCCGACTGCCCGACGCGATGGCCAGCGGCGAGTTGGAAGAACTGGACGACGAAGAGCGGCAGGCCGTCATGCAGGGCGTATGCCAGGCTGTCCAGGCACTCGTAGACTTCCGACGTCAGGAAGGACGGGCACTCGAGCAGAAATTTGAAGAGAAGGTGGACAACATCGAACGCCTGCTGCACAGCATCGAGCCCTTCGAACAGGCGCGTGCCGGGAAGATTCGCCAGCGCATCGAGGCAGGACTGGCACAGGTGGCCGGAGTCGACTACGACCGCAACCGACTCGAACAAGAAATGATTTACTACATCGAAAAACTCGACATCAGCGAGGAGAAACAGCGACTCACCAACCACCTCGACTACTTCCGGCAGACCATGCGCGACGGCCACGGACAAGGCAAGAAACTCGGCTTCATCGCCCAGGAGATGGGACGTGAAATCAACACCACAGGCTCCAAGAGCAACATGGCCGAAATGCAGAACATCGTGGTACGCATGAAGGACGAACTGGAGCAAATCAAGGAACAAGTGCTCAACGTGATGTGAAAAAACTCACAGGGGGGATGCCCCCTGGGAGCGCGGGGCTGGGACCGCGGACGTCCTCGTCCGCAGTATTATTAAGCAATGTTTTAAGTTTATGCGGACGAGGACGTCTTAGATAGTGCGGACGAGGACGTCCGCGGTCCCAGCCCCGGTCCCAGCCGCGTTCCCAGGGACTCTTGACTCTCGACCAAAATTTTAACAACCAAATCTCAAATTTCAATTCAACAATGATTGGCAAAGTCTTAATCGTCTGTGCCCCCAGCGGAGGAGGCAAGTCGACCATCATTCACTCACTCATGGAACAGGGACTGGACTTCGTCTTCTCCATCTCGGCCACCAGCCGCCCGCCACGCGGTCAGGAACAGGACGGAGTGGAGTATTATTTTAAGTCGGAGCAGGAATTCCGGCAACTCATCGACGCCGACGCCTTCATCGAATACGAGGAAGTGTACGAAGGACAATTCTACGGAACCCTGAAGGACCAGGTTGAGGCACAACTCGCAGCAGGCCACAACATGGTCTTCGACGTAGATGTACACGGAGGGCTGCGCATCAAGGAGTATTTCGGAAATCGCGCCCTCAGCCTCTTCATCCTCCCGCCCAGCCTCGAAGTGTTGAGAGAGCGGCTCGAACGTCGCGGCACAGAGACACCCGAGAAAATAGAAAAACGCATGGCACGAGCCAAATACGAGATTTCCCGGGCACCCGAGTTCGACCAGCAGTTGCTCAACGACAATCTGGCTGTGGCCAAGGACGAGGCCTACAAACTCGTAACACGGTTCCTTCAATCCTGACACCCTATGCGCATAGGCATCTACGGAGGCACATTCAACCCCATCCACAAAGGACACGTCGCACTGGCACGCACCCTCTGCAAAGCCGCACTGGTCGACCAGGTTTGGTTCATGGTCTCGCCCCTCAACCCACTCAAGCAAGACCAGGCAGCCGACCTGCTGCCCGACCCTGTGCGCCTCCACCTGGCACGCTTGGCAACGGCACGCTACCCCCAACTGCGCGTCTCCGACTTTGAGACCCGCCTGCCCATCCCCTCCTACACCGTCAACCTCCTCGACCAGTTGCGCGGAGCATGGCCTCAGGAAGACTTCGTCCTCGTCATCGGCGAAGACAACTGGCAACGATTCTCCTCCTGGTACAAGGCCGATGAACTGCGTGCCACCTGCGACATCCTCGTCTACCCACGCGGCTCCTCCACATCCCACATCACCCTGCACCGCAAGGACGGAACCGACGAAGCCGTTGCACCATGTCCACAATACGACATCTCCAGCACCAGACTCCGCGAGAGTCTGCGTGCCGGAGATGTCCGACTGGCCCGCAAGTGGCTGCAAGCCGATGTCTGTCGCTATCTCGTTGCCAACCGCTGTTGGACGACTTGAAAGTTTATTCCCTTTTCAGTTCAAAGTTGCCAGTCACCTCAAATTCACCCTGGAACCAACCCGAAGCCTCCCTGGTCTGAACAGTAGGCAACTTGCTGACCGTCAACGTGTCGCTCTTCAACCGACCGCCACCACCGGCACCGTCGACATCCACGGCCACGAGTACCTGCCGCTCCTTGAGGAACAAGCCATCGGTCGTCATTTCATAGTGCCCCGACGCGTCGCTCAGCGTAGAGTCGTAAGCATACATCCGGCCTTGTTCCGACTCGATTCCTACCTTCACCTGGATTCCCTCCACAGGCTGCTGGCTTTCCGCCTCCGTCACCGTTCCGACGACATGGAAGGTGGAGTAGGGCGCACCATATTCGTCGGGCTGGTCGGCCACTTTGTCGCACGATTCGAATCCTAACAGCGTCAGCAATGCAGACAGCAATGCCTGATACCATTTCATCAGTCTAAGTCTCATTTGTCTTCTTTTTTTGCCTATTGCTGCATAGACAGCCGTTTTGCGGGACTTTGACAAACTTTTTGCAATCTGTCTTCCTTAATAGAACAGACAGAGGCCTGTGGAAAATCCATGGAAACGTGGTGCCCAGTCCTTGTTGAGCACGTCCATGGGGCTGTACTTGAAGTAAAGTCCCAATTCGCCATACCGCACCTGAGCCAGCAGGTCGATGGTGAAGCGGTTGGCGTGGATGCCTTGGTGATAGTCTTTCTTTCCCTTGCCGTCCAGGTCGTAACGCGTCTTGACGCTGGTGCGCCGGTTGAAACTGAAGATGGGACCGAAGTCGACGTCAATCTTCCCGTTGATGGAATAGGTGGCTGTCAGCGGTACTTCCATGCTGTAGATTTTGATGCGCGAGAACTTGGGGTGGCTGCCTTCGGGGTAGGGTGCCAGGACGAGGCTGCCGTCGTCGGCAAACGTGAATTGTTGCTTGCCCGTCAGGCGGTAGTTGCGCCAGTTGAGCCACAGTCCGTAGTTGACGTGCCAGTGGGGTGCAATGGTGTGGTGAATTTCTAAGCATTCCAGTGCAAATTCCCAGGACTGGCCGAATGTCGTGTTGACCTGCGAACCGATGGCGTTCGCCTGTCCGATGCGCAATGCCGTGGAGGTCAGTTTATTGCCATGTGAAGATGCCGTGCCGTCGCCCTGTTCTTTCTTGTCGGAGATTCTGACTGAAAGGGGCAGTTGGAAGTCGATGTCGGACAGTCGGTGTTCACTCGTGACGACCACGGTGCTGTCTGTCACTTGTACGCTGGTCGTATCGGTCTGCTCCTGTGCCCTCAACGTGTCGGGCAGGCAGGCTGGTAGCAGCGCAATGGCTGCGAAGATGTAAGTTTTCATAGGTTGGAATAATTGGATTTGAGTCTATTTCTTGAATATTTCCTTTAATTGCTCGAACGACACCTGGCCTTCCATGTAGACAAGTGTCAACTCCCGTTTTCCGTTCTTGCGGAGCGAAGCGTTGCGGTAGAAGATGTAGCGGTTGGTCTGTCCTTGGGCGGGGGGCAGGCAGAGGAAGGCATAGTACAGCCGGTTGCCCACCCTGCCTGTCTCCTTGCTGTAGGCATGCTTGCTGTCGGCCTCGATGAGCGACTCGACGAAGTCGGTCTCTTCCGGCAGACTTTCCATGACATAACTGCGGTACAGGCTGAGGTTGTAGGTCTTGAGACGGCTGCCTTCCACCCATACCTCGCGAGACGACTGCTTGTAGGGATGCTGGGTGGAGAAGAGTGAATCTATGTGCAGTCCTTCCTGCCCCCTGGTGGGGAGGATGTAGACCGTCAGCAGTAAGAGATGTAGAAGAAAGCGTTTCATATCGTGAAGGGTGGTTAATTGTCGTTGTCAAGTGTTTCAAACATATCTGCCAGTTGGCTTTCCATGAGTGTGGATTCGTGGTCGATGTCGATTTGCTTCCACGATTCATTCATCATGGCCAGGACTTCCTGGCGGTCGGTCACGGCCTTGCCGTTGACCCAGGCACGGCATACGTCTTTGGTCGGCAGGAGAAGGGGTTTGACAAAGAGTCCGACGGCCAGTGCTGCGGCAATTCCGATGCTCCAGCCGATGATGCGGCTTGTGCGTGGAGCGTGGGGTGTGGCGTGTGGAGCGTGAAGTGAGTTTTCATTGCTCGTAGAGACGCGGGCGTGCCCCGTCTCAGAAGGGTGTGGGGTGATGCGTGCCAGGGTTGCGAAGAGTCCCATGACGGCACGAAGTTCGTTGAAATCGGCATCGTCGGCTGCTTCCCTCGAAGCCGCAAACCGGCGCAACTGCCGTTCCTCGGCTTCGCTGGTGGTGCCGTCGAAATAGCGGTCGGCCAACTGCATCCAGTGGGTCTTGTCCTGTGTCATATTTTTTTTCATTTTCTCTGGCTTCTTTTGGTCTTTATTGCTCATGGCTCTGGTGCCAAGCCTGTCGCAGCAGTTTGCGGGCACGCGACAACTGCATCCTGACGGCGGTGGGTTGCATGTCGAGCAGGGCGGAGATTTCGTCGTAGGTGCGGTCTTCGTACTCTCGCAGTCGGATGATGTCCAACTGTACAGGCGTGAGCAGCCGTTGCATCATCGCCTCTGCCGCGGCCAGCCGCTCGTGGGCATCGTTGTCCTCATCGGTTGCCGCCACTTCCCTTGCCAGTGCGTCGTCGAGGCTGACGGCCTGGCTCTTCTGCCGCTCGCGCCATCGGTCGATGCCGAGATGCCGCAGGGTCACACTGGCCACGGCTTCCACCTCGTCGCTCGTCTGCCACTGGCCGGCCTTGGGCCACAGGCGCACGAAGGCATCTTGCAGCGCATCCTCAGCATCTTCCTGAGAAGGAAAGATGTGTCTGACCTGCCTGAGAAACCTTTTGCGCAGTTGCACGAAGGTCGTTGTCAGAAGTTCTTCACTCATCGGAGCCGTGGTGTTCTTTCTACTATGATAACGTTGAAGAAGCACTTTTGTAACACAAATCACCCGTTTTTTTTCTTCATGCCGGCAATTTCTTCGTATTTTTGTAGGAAAGTTGACAAAATCCATGCAGACGACAACCTTGGCAGCCCTGGCTCAGCAGAACTGGCTCGACGAAGAACACCTGCAGCGCAGCGTGGAGGGTGGGGTGGAGTGGCACCCCCTGCGTCCCTTCCTGCCCGAGAATGCCCGCGTGCTCTTCCTCGGCAGTTTTCCGCCGCCGCGCCGCCGCTGGTGTGTCGACTTTTTCTATCCCAACTATATCAACGACCACTGGCGCATCGAGGGACTGGTGTTCTTCGGTGACAAGAATTATTTTGTTGACCCGGAACGGCGGTGTTTCCGGCTGGACCGCATCATTCCCTTCTGCGTGGAGCGAGGTCTGGCGTTCTACGACACCGCCACAGCCGTGCGACGGTTGGCAGGCAATGCCAGCGACAAGTTTCTCGAGGTGGTCCAGCCCACCGACATACAGCAGTTGGCGGCCCGGTTGCCACGGCTGCAAGCCATGGCCGTGACGGGCGAAAAGGCTTTTCAGACGCTCTCCGCCGTCATGCCGGGATGGGACGGGCGCATCTTCCGCCTGCCCTCCTCGTCGCGTGCCTATCCGTTGCCCCTCGAGAAGAAAGCCGATGCCTACCGCCAGTTCTTCCGGCATCTGGGATTGATTTAGCCGCTTCACGCCCTCCACAGTGTTTTTTTATTTCCAGCGCAGTGAAAATAAAATTCCAGCGCAGTGAAAATTCAAAAACGAACCTTCGTTTCTGTAAAAACGAAAGTTCGTTTTCTTGGAAACGAAGGTTCATTTCTGTTAAAACGAAGTTTCGTTTTATTGAAAACGAAGGTTCGTTTTTGTATAAACGAAGGTTCGTTTTTACAAAAATGAAGGTTCGTTTCTGATGGAATGAAGGTTCGTTTTTGGATTTTCACTGCGCCCGAATTTTTTTTTCACTGTGCCGTGGTGAAAAAAACAGTGTACTTTGGTTTTTCGTCGGGTTCTGCTGTGGGTTTCGTCGGGTTCTGCTGTGGGTTTCGTCGGGTTCTGCTGTGGTTTTCGTCGGGTTCTGCTGTGGGTTTTGTCGGGTTCTGCTGTGGGTTTCGTCGGGTTCTGCTGTGTTGTTTTTCGTGCGGAGGATGGAGGTAATCCTTGTGGTGGGGGTGTGTGCCGTGACGGGGGAAGCAGGGATGTTTTTTTTAACATTTGTCGGAATAACTAATAATTTAGGTTAAATTTTTTCTTTTTGACAGGTTATTTTCTCGTTTTTCTTGTTCTACTAAATTATTAGTTATAATTTTGCCGGCAGTTAAGTTGTATTTTTATTGTTAGAGTGTATGAAAGCAAAACAGAAATTGACGCGTTCGGAGTTGCAGGTGATGGAAATCCTGTGGCAGTTGCCCGAGTGCAAGGGCTATGGCAAGGACATTGCCGGACGGTTTCCGGAGCCTAAGCCGGCCTACAACACGGTGGCTACTTTCCTGCAAATCCTGGAGCGCAAGGGATTTGTGGAGTCGTTCCATGAGGGACGACGTCTCATTTTCCATGCGCTGGTGAGCCGTGACGAGTATGCCCGTTTTTCGATTCACGACACGACGCAAGCGTTTTTCGGCGGTTCGTTCGCCCGTCTGGTCTCGTTCTTTGCCGAGCAGGAGAAGATGAGCGACGAGGAGATTGACGAGATTGTCAGACTTATCAGGAAAGGGAGGTAGCATGGAACTTCAGACTGGTATCTTTCCGTTTGTGGGCATTGTGCTGCTGGGATGCCTCTATGCCGTGTTCCGGCTGGTGGTGCGGCTGAAGTGTGGTCCGCGTGCAGGCCAGTGGTACGTCATCTTGGCCACGGTGGGTGCGCTGGTGGTCACGTTTGTCCGCCCGGTACGTGTGGTGCAGCCGGTGGAGTCCGACGTGTCGGAACCCGTGGTCATCACCGTTCCCGTCGGGCATGCCGTGAAGGACGTGCCGATGGAGACGCGGGTGGTGATGCAGAAGCCGGCGCAGCGGCAGGCTGCCGAACCGGCTGTGTCGGCCAAGTCGGTCTTCACGTTGGATGTGGCACGTTTCGCGCGCGCGTTATATATAATAGGTATGCTGGCGGTGTTGCTCTACTTCGCGGTGCAACTGTTGTGGCTGCTTCGTGTTCGTCTGAACGGGCGGCTGATACGGCGTGAAGGGGGTGTCGGCATCTATTCCACCACGTTTTCCTCGCCTTTCTCGTTCGGTCGCAGCATCTACCTGCCCGACACGCTCGACAGCAGTCTGCACCGCTACGTCGTGGTCCACGAACTGAGCCACGTGCGTCACGGCCATTCGTTTTGGCTTTGCCTCGTGTCGTTGCTGACTGCTATGCAGTGGTTCAACCCCTTCGCCTGGATGCTGCTGGACGAACTGAGGCTGCAGCAGGAGATGGAAGTGGACGGCGATGTGATGGAGAGCGGGGTGGACCGCGAGGACTACCAGATGAGCCTTCTGCGCGTTTGTGTGGGACAGAGCCGCTGGGTGCTGATTCAGACGGGTTACGGCATGTCGGATCTGAAACGTCGCATTCTCTTCATGAACAGCCGCCTCTGCGTCAGGTCGGCACGGCGGCGCATGTGGCTCGCCACCATAGCGGCCCTGTTGGTCGTGGGCAGTGCCGCCGCCCTGTCGTGCGGCCAGCGTCGGGAGAAGAGTCCGATGGACGGCTGCTGGACGATGGACTGGATTCGCAACGCGGAGGACAAGTTCGAGCACGTGCCTTCGCTCTACAACAACCTGTTCTACGGCAACGACATGCAGATAAACTTCTCGTGGTTTTCGCGCTACGGAGGGGTGAACATGCACTTCAACTTCTCGGGCGAACGGATGCCCTACCGTGGCGGGCACCTGTACAATGCCAAGGGAGATTCGCTGCACATCAGGATGCCCGACGAAAGGACCTACTGGATTGAGTGGCACAAGGACTCGGACCAGACAACCCTGGTCGCAGGTCCCGACATCGTGGAGCAGTGGCACCGCGTGACGCCCGACAAGGATGTGATGCGCCTGCTTCAGGCACTGCGCACGGCAGACAGCGACCGTAGCCACCCTGTCTGCGGAACGTGGCAGGGGCGTGAAGACGACGAGCACGATGTGACTGAGTATTTTGTCGTCAACGGCGACCTGTTCTTCCGCTTCGCCTATTTCCATTCAGACAAAGAACATCTGCGCCGCAGTGCAGGCGGATGGTGCGGCGATTTCCGCTGCGTCAACGATTCGACGGTATTCCTGTCCGACCGCAACGCGACGGTCGAGTGGACGGACAAAGACCACATCAGGCTCAGCATCCCTCGCGACGAGATGGAACCTGGACGTGTGGAGGTGTTCGACTACGAACGTGCCGTCTTCCCCGACGATTTGCGGCGGTTGCTTGCGGCGGCTTTCCCTGAATAACACTTAATCTTTAATTGCTTATGAAACAATTGATTCTGCTGGCAACACTTGTCAGCACAGCCCTCATCGTGTCTGCGCAGACCGAGGAGGCCGACACAGCCAATACCAAGAAAGAGCGCACCATTGCCCTCTGGGGACATGTCTACGACGCTGTGACCAAGGCAGGAGTGGACAACACCTTCATCACCCTCATGCGCGAAGACAGCACGGTCGTAGACACCGTGCGGGCGTTCAACATGGGGCAGTGGCATGCCACCAAACCCGACGTAGGCTACCGTTTCCAGATTCCGGCACAGCCACGGAAATACATCATCCGTGCCGAGCACGAAGACTACGAGCCCTGCTACGTGGACTACGAGGTGAAGCACGTGGCCCGCAACACTTTCTTCGATGCACCGTGGCACTACCTGAAAAAACGTCCCAAGAACTACGACATGCTGGGCGACAGCATAGGCCTGGTCACGGTGCGCGCCACACGCGTGAAGATGGTATTCCGCGGCGACACCATCGTGTACAATGCCGACGCGTTCAACCTGCCCGAAGGGTCGATGCTCGATGCACTGATTCGTCAGTTGGACGGTGTGGAACTGAAGGACGACGGGCGCATCCTGGTCAATGGCAAACAGATTGATGAACTCACGCTGAACGGCAAGGATTTTTTTCGCGGCAACAACAAAGTACTGCTCGAAAACCTGCCCCACTACACGGTGGACAATGTGAAAGTGTATCACAAGACCACTGAACTCAGCGAATATCTTGGCTATGACACCGAAAAGAAGCGGTACGTGATGGATGTCATCCTGAAGCGGGAATATGCCCAGGGTTGGCTGGCCAATGTGGAAGTGGCCGGAGGCACGCCCTTCGGAGAGAAGGACATGGACGGCAAGGAGTTTGACAAGCGGTTCATCGCCCGCCTTTTCGCCATGCGCTATACTGACAACTCGCGTCTCACGTTCTTTGCCAACACGAACAACGTGAACGAAAGCCGCAAGCCGGGTTCGAACGGGGAATGGGCACCCAGCAACATGCCGACAGGACAGCACACCAACCGCCAGGCAGGTGTAGACCTGCTGGTCGACGACGGGCAGAAACGCTGGAAGGAGATGGCCCAGGCCGAACTGAAATGGACGGAGAGCAACTCGCAGAGTGCCACCAGTGCCGAACATTTCCTGGCCAACAGCGGCAGTACCTTCAGCCGCAGCCGCGACCGTCAGCACGCACGCTGGCTCAGCCTGCACGTGGCCAACCAGTTTGAACTGAAGAAGCCGTTCTATCTGCGCTCGTACACCGAGATGCAGTATCAGAAGGCAAGACGGACGTCCGATGCCTTGGGCATGACTGCCACTGTCGACCCCTCGGCATGGGGAAGCACCCTCGCTGCCCTCGACTCGGCTTTCTCGCTCTCGCTCAGTGTGGACAAGCAGAACGAACTGGTGAACCGCAGTCAGAACCGCAGCCGGCTGCGCAGTCACCGCCTGTATGGTGGCTCCTTCGCCGAGATGACCTACAAACTGCCCACGGGCGATGTGGTCGGTTTCGTGCTCAATGGCAATGTCACCCGGCAGCGTGAAAATGCACGCAGCCTGCAGCGCATAGACTATTTGCACGAACAGGACGGGAACGAACGGCAGAACCGCTATACACGGCGACCCGAAGATGACTACCACTTCTATTTCAGTCCTAACTACACGATTTCCTGGCTTAACGGATTCAAACTGCGTGGCGAATACCGCTATCTGCAGGAAGGCAAGAACAACCGCAACGATGCCTACAGACTTGACTGGCTTTCAGGACCCTATGCCGAGGGCACATGGGGCGTGCTGCCGTCGACGCGCGACTCACTGCTGCTGGCCATCGACGCTACCAATACCTATGAGCGTGACCACCTGCGGCATGAACACCGCGTCATAGTCACACCCCAGTATAAGTTCGACAAGAACGGAAGATATGTCTACCTGGAAACGTTGCTCGAAGGCTACAACGTGCGCGAACGCCTGCACTATGTCAGTGCTGCCACCGACACCACGCTGCGCCACAACTCCTACACGTTCTCGCCGACGGTCAATGCCCTCGTCGCCACAGACAACTGGAAACGCTACTTCAGTTTCTACTACAACTGTGAGATGAAGACCCCCGACCTGCTGAGCATGGTGGACGTGCGCAACGACGAAAACCCACTGGCAGTGCGCCGAGGCAATACCAACCTGAAGGCACCGACCATCCACCGCATGCAGACCAGCGTGTCGCGCAACTGGGACCAGCACAAGACCAGCCTCACCGTGGGCTACGGACTGCGCTTCTACCTCAACCAGGTTTCACAGGGCTACACCTTCAACCCCGCGACCGGCGTCTACACCTACATGCCCATGAACGTCGACGGCAACTGGCAGACCTATTTCTACAACCACTTCTCGCGAAACATCGACCGCCAGGGACGCCTCACGCTCAGCAACTATGCCCACGGCGACTACAGCCGCAACGTCGACTACGCCGCCAGGAGCGACATGCAAAGCGATGGCAGCCGCCTTTCCCACGTGAACAACTACTACCTCGAAGACCGACTCACCCTGAACTACCGCCTCGACGACCTCACCATCGGCACTCAGTTCTATGGACAATACCGGCACGCCACCAACCAGGAGCACACCATCCGGACCATCGACGCATACGACTACTCCTACGGCGTGAATGCCACCTACAACTGCAAGCGCGAGACATTTGCCAAAATCATCCGTGGATTCAGCCTCGCCACCGACTTGAAAATGTACTCGCGCCGCGGCTATGGCGACACCTCGCTCAATCGCAACGACCTCGTCTGGAACGCCTCCCTCTCGCGCACCTTCGCCCACACCCTGGGCGGCACCCTGACAGCGCGGCTCGAAGGCTTCGACCTGCTCCACCAACTCTCCAACACGATGGTGGTCATCAACGGACAGGGACGCACCGAGACCGTCACCAACACCCTGCCGCGCTACCTCATGCTCCACCTCACCTACAACTTTGCCCGCAGCCCCAGGAACCGCGACAAGAAGTGACACGCACCGCCACCACGTCTCCCCGCCACCCCAACCGCATGGCTCCCTCAGACGTAATATTCAAGTCAAACTCAAGTGTATCAAGAAATTAAGTTAGTAATCGTCCCTGCAGCGGCAGTGGACCTCGACGTGTACACTCAGCCGGTCTCCGTCCGCAGCGATGCGCACGGAGACATTCCTTTTTTCAACCGCAAACCCACTCCCTGCCCACATAAAACCCTGAACCTCTACGCTTTAAACTTGACGGAAAGCAAGAAGAAACTTAAAATCACGTCGTGATTTGTAAGAATCACGACGTGATTTGTAGAAATCACGACGTGATTTACAAGAATCACGACGTGATTTATAAGAATCACGACGTGATTTAAACTTTTCTCTGCGCCGTCGTCAACTTTCCACTGCGCCTCCGTCGACTTTCCACTGTGCCTCCGCCTGGGATGTTCGTCGGAATGAGCCTGTCAGACCTTACTGGGAGCGCGGACGTCCCCGTCCGCACTATCTCTGAACAACCAGCCTGTCTTTCTCCTGTGGAAATGATTACTGCGGACGGGGACGTACGCGCTCCCAGGGCCATGTGTAGTGTAGGCTCGGCACGTCCCGTCACGTAGTCGTTGATGCTCGAAGGACTGACACCAATCCTTTCGGCCAGCGACGTGAATCTTTTCCTGTGTCAGCGGTAAAACAAACAGGAGGGCGTATCGCTTTCGAAGTGATACGTCCTCCTGTGTTCAGAGGTGATGAAATGTGTAGGCCAGGCAGGAGAGTGTGCCTGCGGCAGGTCAATAGTTGTCCTGCTTCAGTTCGAAGAAGGCCTGGGGATGCTGGCAGACGGGACAAAGTCCGGGTGCCTGCGGGCCGATGTGGATGTGGCCGCAGTTGCGGCACTGCCAGATGCAGTCGCCGTCGCGGGTGAAGACGATGCCCTGGTCCAGATTGCCGAGCAGCCGGCGGTACTTCTCCTCGTGCACCTTCTCGATGGCGGCAACACCCTCGAAGAGTGTGGCAATGTCGTCGAATCCCTCCTCGCGGGCCTCACGAGCCATGCGTGGATACATGTCCGTCCATTCGTCGTTCTCGCCCTGTGCCGCGTCGCGCAGGTTGTCGGACGTGGAGCCGATGCCGTGAATGAGTTTGAACCAGATTTTTGCGTGTTCCTTCTCCTGCTCGGCAGTCTCGAGAAACAGGGCGGCCATCTGTTCGTAGCCGTCCTTCTTGGCCTTCGATGCGTAGTAGGTGTACTTGTTGCGTGCCTGCGATTCGCCGGCAAACGCTTCCCACAGATTGGCCTCGGTCTTCGTGCCTTTCAGTTCTTTTGCCATGATGTTTGTTGGGATTAAAATAGGGTGAAACAAAGTTTTTACTGTGTCTGTGTTGCAAAGATAAAAGATTTTTCCTTATTTTTGCAACGTGGATACAGAAAACGTACGTAACGCTCTAAACACAAAAGACATGGACAGGAACAGATTGAAGACAATGTTGCTCACAGCCCTGGTGCTGGTGGCCACAACCGACATGAAAGCCGCACATACAGCCACGACGGAAGAGAGTGGCGACTCGGCCATCATCAACACCATCCTGACGCGCAGCAGTGTGAGAAACTATCAGCAGCGTCCCGTCGAGGACGAGAAAATACGCCTGCTGCTTCGTGCAGGCATGGCCGCACCGACAGCCGTCAACCGACAGCCCTGGCACTTTGTCGTGGTGAACGACCGACAGCAACTGGACGCACTGGCCGAGGCCAATCCCAACGCACGCATGCTGCGTAGCGCACCGCTGGCCATCGTGGTCTGCGGCGACATGAAGAAGGCACTCGAGGGAACAGGACGGGAATTCTGGATTCAGGACGCTTCGGCAGCCACCGAAAACATCTTGCTCGCCGCTCACGGGCTGGGACTCGGAGCCGTGTGGACGGGAACCTATCCCGGACAGGACCGCATGGCAGCCGTGACACGCGTGCTGCACCTGCCCGAACACATCGTCCCACTCAACACCATCGTCATCGGCTATCCCGAAGGCGAACAGATGGTGCGGCAGAAATTCAAGAAAGAAAACATATCCTACAACTTCTTCGGACAACAGACGGGCGACCTCTTCGCCGACAATGCCACGAAGGAAGACAAGAAAGCAGACAAGAAGGAATGGAAGGAATTCAAGGTGTCCAAAGATTTCAACTGCAACCCCTTCATGTACTATCGCGGCGACGGACTCCTCCTCTGTGCAGGCACGAAAAAGAAAAGCAATGCCATGACCATCGGGTGGGGAGGATTGGGAACCCTGTGGGGACGCAACGTCGTCACCGTCTACGTGGCAGAGAAACGCTACACACACGACTTCATGGAGGAGTCGCCATACTTCACCGTCATGTCGTTCAGCAATCCCGAGGTACTGCGCTACATGGGTACGAAGAGCGGACGCGACGGCGACAAAGCCAAGGCACTCGGACTGCACACCCGCTACACCGAGAACGGCACGCCCTATTATGAGGAAGCCGACGAAGTCATCGAATGTCGCCTGATTTGTGCAGACCAGTTGAACGAGGACACTTTCCGAGACTACTTGCCTCGTAACTTCTATGCACACTTCCCAGCCGGCTACCATTCCATGTACATCGGCGAAGTGGTCAAGGCCATGCGTAAATAAATTTACCCAATCCCAATAATAACACATCCCTATGAAAACAACCACTTCATCAGGGCACAAACAGCGCGGCTGGGCGGCAGTCTTATCTGTTCTCTGTACCTCCCTCCTCGGTCTGCTCGGCTTCTTATCCTGTGGCCGCATGCGCTACTACCCATCCGAGTATGGCACTCCCTACCAGAAATACATGCCGACCGACACCACCGAAACAGATTCCGTTGCGGCAACCTCACCCGACACTCCCACTACGCCCGGACCATAGTCCGACTGCCCTCCCTCCATTTTTCGATTGCCCTCCCTCCATAGTCCGACTGCCCTCCCTCCATAGTTTGACTGCCCTCCCTCCATAGTTTGACTGCCCTCCCTCCATTTTTCGATTGCCCTCCCTCCATAGTCCGACTGCCCTCCCTCCATAGTTTGCCTGCCCTCCCTCCATAGTTTGCCTGCCCTCCCTCCATTCTAACCCCTAATCCCTAACCTGCTGCGTCTCCACCCGCTCCATTCGTCTGGCACAAAAAAAGGATGTCCACACAATCGTATGGACATCCTTTTAGTTAATACCTATAATAGGATAAGTAAAGTACGGATAATTATTCAGCACGCAGCGTGTAACGCTTGAAGTCACACACTGTGAGTTCCTTGTCTGCCTTATGCAGATAGTCGGCAACGCTGATTTTGTTGTCGTCAATGTAGGCCTGATCAAGAAGGCAAGACTCCTTGTAGAACTTGTTAACCATACCTTTGGCGATATTCTGAATCATCTCGGGCTTGAGATTCTTCTCAGCCTCGGCAGCAACCGTAGCCTTGATTTCGCGAGCCTGAGCAGCCTGCTCGGGAGTAATCCAGCCTTTCGTCGTATTGCTCTCGATGTGATCCTCAGAGTCAACATGAGCAGGATTGATGCCAGCCTTCTTCAAAGCGTTCTCCACAGCCTTGTTGACTTGGTTCTGCTTGGCTTTCTCAACGGAATTCTTGAGTTCAGTTTCTTTCACAGACTCTGGCACGCTGGCCTCGTCGAGTGCTATAGGAGCCATGGCAGCCACCTGCATGGCCACGCCTTTGGCCACTTCCTGGTCGCAAGGCTTGTTGAAAGCAACGAGTGTGCAGAGGAAATTCTGGGCCATGTGGTTGTAGGCAACAATCTGTTCGCCTTCAACGGTAGCATAGCCGTCGAGTTCCATCTTCTCACCTGTAACGCCTGAGCGGTCAACCACTGCATCGGCTACGGTCGTACCGTCGAGTGTCAGTGCCTTCACTTCGTCAAGGGTCTTGCACTTGTTGGCCACGGCAGCATCAATAATCTTGTTGGCCAGAGCCACGAAGTCTGCATTCTTTGCTACGAAGTCGGTTTCGCACTTGAGGGCAATCATGGCGCCGAACTTTCCGTCTACCTTGGCGAGAACACAGCCTTCTGCTGCTTCGCGGTCGCTACGCTTGGCGGCTACGAGTTGACCTTTCTTGCGGAGAATCTCCATTGCTGCCTCCATGTCGCCGTTGGCTTCGGTCAGGGCTTTCTTGCAGTCCATAAGACCGGCCTGAGTCTTCTGACGGAGGGCATTTATTTCTTGAAGTGTGATAGCCATTTCTTAAGAAAATGTATAAATGAAATGATGTAAAAAATGAATTAAAAAATTATTCGGCTGCAGGCTCTTCCTCAGTTGCGGGAGCCTCTTCGGTAGCCACAGGAGTTTCCTCAACAGCCACAGGTGCTTCCTCAACAACTGCTGGTGCTTCCTCAACAACTGTTGGTGCTTCCTCAACAGCCACAGGTGCTTCTTCTGTGGTAGGAGTCTCTTTCTTCTCGGCACGTGCACGGGTCTGACGCCTGCGTGCAGGCTTTTCAACAGGTTCTTCCTCAACGACACCTTCGCCGGCTGCTTCCATGTCGATTTTCTCTGCCTTGCGCTCCTCAAGACCTTCTGCAATAGCGGCGCAGCAGGCATCAAGGATGATTTCGATGGCCTTTGTGGAGTCGTCGTTCGATGGAATGACAAAGTCGATGTTGTTGGGGTCAGAGTTTGTGTCAACGATACCGAATACGGGGATGCCAAGGCGGTTGGCTTCGCGTACGGCGATATTCTCCTTCAGCACGTCAATGACGAAAAGGGCTGAGGGCAGACGAGTCAGGTCTGCGATAGAACCAAGGTTCTTTTCCAGTTTTTCACGTTTGCGGCGAATCTGCAGATTCTCGCGCTTTGAGAGTTTGTCGTATGTTCCGTCGGAGAGCATTTTGTCAATGTTGGCCATCTTCTTCACAGCCTTGCGGATGGTGGGGAAGTTGGTGAGCATGCCGCCTGGCCAGCGTTCGATGACGTAAGGCATGTTAACTGACTGAGCCTTTTCTGCTACGACGTCTTTAGCCTGTTTTTTTGTAGCAACAAAGAGGATTCTTTTTCCGCTCTTGGCAATTTGCTTGAGTGCTTCTGCTGCCTGGTCTACCTTGGCAACTGTCTTGTGTAGGTCGATGATGTGGATGCCGTTGCGCTCCATGAAGATGTAGGGAGCCATGGATGGATTCCACTTTCTTTTGAGGTGACCGAAGTGTGCGCCTGCTTCGAGCAGGGCATCGAATGTTGTTCTTGACATTTTGTTTACTTTCTTTTTAAGTTGTTTTGAAACTCAACTCTGAAGTAATTCATGGCGGTTCCTGCGTGTCAGGCAGCCTGAAGTCTTCAGGGTTTAGATACTAAACTGTGTTTAACGTTTGCTGAACTGGAATCTGCGGCGAGCCTTTGGCTGTCCTGGCTTCTTGCGCTCTACGACGCGAGAGTCGCGGGTCATGAATCCTTCGGCGCGGAGGGCCTTTTTGTCTTCAGCATTGATTTTTACGAGGGCGCGGGCGATGGCGAGGCGCAGTGCCTGGCTCTGTCCTGTGAATCCGCCTCCGTAAAGGTTCACCTTGATATCGTATTTTTCGGCTACTCCGAGCAGGTTGAGTGGCTGTTTAACCACGAATTGCACGAGTCCGGATGGAAAATATTCGGTGAGGTCTCTCTTGTTGATGGTAATCTTGCCACTGCCTTCAGTGAGATATACGCGGGCCACTGCAGCCTTGCGTCTTCCGATAGCATGTACTACTTCCATACCTTATTCTTATTTAAGTGCGTTAATATCGATTTCTTTAGGCTGCTGTGCCTGCATGTTGTGCTCGGGACCGTCGAAGATGTAGAGGTTCTTGATGAGCCTGTAGCCGAGGCGACCCTTTGGTAGCATGCCCTTCACGGCGTGGCGCAGGATGCGCTCATATCCGAAAGGTTTTTTGATGAGTTCCTGTGGAGTGGTCTTGTGCTGTCCACTGGGATAACCTGAATAAGTGAGGTACTGCTTGTCCGACCATTTTGCGCCAGTGAACTGAATCTTGTTGGCGTTGATGATGATGACGTTGTCACCACAGTCCTGGTTGGGCGTGAAGCATGGCTTGTACTTGCCACGGATAATCTTTGCAACCTTCGATGCCAGGCGACCGACGATGGGTTCCTTCTCGGCATCTACTACCACCCACTGCTTTTTGGCTTCTGTGGGCGTTGCAAAGTGTGTGCTGAAACTTAACGTTTTCATTACTTTTTGTTCTTGAATCTTTTTTGTTACTAATACTTTTCTTGAGGTGTTGCCTGATGATTCACGGACCGTGTTCCCGGCTAATAGGATACACTATCCACACACCAAGCCAGGCGCTTCGGGGAGCGTCTACCTACAATTTGGCTTGCAAAGGTACGGATTTTTTTTGAAATGCGAAAAAAACTGCTGTAAAAAAATGTTGTTGCTTTGATAAATCCTGAAATCTGCAACATGATGGAGGATGACATTGTCTTTTCAATCTGAACGAAGCGGGCAGAATTTTGGGCTATTGTGTAGTGTCAAGCAATTTTTCGCCTTGTCGCGTCGTTATTCGGGTGATGAGTGATTTTCTTTACAGCGAGTTTGGGGCGTGGCTGACGCGGGAGGTAGGCGGGAAGGTGCAGAAGATTTCCATCAACGCGGGTTTTACGTGTCCCAATCGGGACGGGCGTGTGGGGTGGGGCGGTTGCACCTACTGCAACAACCAGACTTTCAATCCGGCCTATTGCGCTCCGCAACGGACGATAACGGAACAGTTGACGGAGGGCAGGCAATTTTTTGGGCGTAAATATCCGGACATGCGGTATTTGGCTTATTTCCAGGCTTATACGAACACGTATGGGCCGCTGTCGGAATTGCTTGTGAAGTATGAGGAGGCACTGGCTGTAGAGGGTGTGGTGGGGCTGGTCATCGGCACGCGTCCCGATTGCGTGTCGACGGAGTTGCTCGACGCACTGGAGGGCTTGTCCCGCCGCTGTTTCCTGCTGGTGGAATATGGCATCGAGTCGACCGACGACGGGGTGCTGCGACGCATCAACCGCGGTCACGATTTTGCCTGTACGTGCCAGGCTGTGCGTGCCACGGCAGCAAGGGGCATCCGCGTGGGTGGCCACGTCATTCTGGGTCTGCCCGCCACGTTTGGCCGGCCCGGATATCTTGAGCGGGAGGCCTCGCGCCTGTGTGAATTGCCGCTGACGACGCTCAAGATTCACCAGTTGCAACTCATCCGCGACACCCGCATGGCCGAGGAATTTGCTCTGTCCCCTGTTGATTTCCATCTTTTTACGGCTGACGAGTACATCGACTATGTGATTGATTTTGTCGAGTTGTTGCGTCCCGACCTGCTGCTTGAGCGGTTTGTGTCGCAGTCGCCGGCCTCGCTGCTGGCGGTGCCCGGGTGGGGGCTGAAGAACCATGAGTTTGTGGCCCGTCTGCGCCGACGCATGGGCGAACGGGCCACGTGGCAGGGCCGCCGCCGTGTCTCCTGAACGACGTTTTTTTGTTTCCCGTTTGTACATATAAATAATGTACGTGCGCACGCGCGCGTACATTTATTATTATATGGCAGTGGCGCGTTTCTGTTTCCGGGGCCTTTCTGTTCCGTCTCCTCCGCAGTGGCGATTTGACGCCGGTGCGGAGGAGATTTATTTCCAAGTACATGGCCGTAAATTTCCAAGTACTTGGAAGAAAATTTCCAAGTACTTGGAAGAAAATTTCCAAGTACTTGAAAAAATATTTCCAAGTACTTGAAAAAATATTTCCAAGTACTTGGAAATTTCGGGCCGAGTACTTGGAAATTTCTCGCGACTGTGGAAGCGTTTGATTTTCAGTGTGGTAGGGATGGATTTTCGCTGTGGTCCATTTTTTTTGGAATCTTTGTTGTTTTTGTGTTTTTTTGGGGGTAGGGGGCGGTTTTTTGTTGTGGAAATGTGGTTTTGTGTTTTTTTTCGTGTATTTTTGTGAGAAAATAGCGGTGTGTTGTTTTCAGGCCGTTGTTTCGACCGATGTTCAGATTAACCAATAGACTTATGAAGCATAGACGTTTTTTGTGCCCTGTCCGTTCCTTTTTGGCGAGTCGGAGGGTGCTGTTTCCCCTGTTGCTGCTGGCGGTTGTGGTGGTAGGTGTGCTGAGTGCGTGCAGTGACGAGGAGTACCATCCTGCCGTGGGGGTGACTGCCGGTGAGGTGACGCCTCAGGGCAGTTTCATCAGTTATCGTCTGGTGGCCAGTGGCGTGGAGATGGACAATCGTGCCGACTCGGTGGACTTCGACGTGACGGACGAGCAGTTGCGGCATGCCCGCCTGCGGGTTACGCCCACGATTTTCGGACGTGCCTATTATGAGGGCGAGGAGATTGGGAGCGAGGGTGTCGAGGTTGATGCCACGCAGCCCGTCAGTGTGATTGTCGAGGCGAACGGCCGGCGTGCGACCTACACGGTTCGGGTGGTGCGTGCCAAGCAGCCTGGTGCCCACGATGCCCTGCGCCGCATCACCTCGGAACTGAGTTTCTCGAAGGGGTTGCTCGACTACGACGTGGTGCTTTTCAACGACCGTTTCTACGCCATGGTGACGTCGCTCGACGAGGAGGCCGACGTGGAGCATTACCGTCTGTATGTGTCGGACGATGCCCTGAACTGGGAGGAGGTGGAGTATAAGACTCCGTTCAACCTGGTGATGGGTGGCGAGGGCTGCCGCCTGGGTGTGCAGTCGGGCCGCCTGGTGGTCATCGGTGGTTATCGTAGCCGCGCGAAGGACCGCAACGGCATTCCGGCTGAGACGGGCACGGGCATGTATGAGGGCCGTCCTGCGGTGGGTGCCTACCGTGCCTACGCGTCGGAGGATGGCGTGAACTTCACCAGCCTGGTGACTTCCACTGCCGTGTACAAGAGTTTTGGCATGGAATTCCCGATTACGACGTCGGCTGTCAACGCCTTGGCCGGCATCACACAGGTGTTCGGCACGGTGGCCACGCTGGGCGACAAACTGTTCCTGCGTGGTGGCTACAACTTCGCTTTCGGCATAGCCCAGTCGGTGACCACGGGCGTGGTCGTGACCGAGGATGGCGAGAACTGGGAATCGCTGACTCCGGTCGACGTGGGCGGCACGCAAATCAACTTGTTTCCCCGTCTGGGAGCCGCGTTCTTCACCTTCCGGGACCGGCTGTGGATTATTGGCGGCTTCACGCTGCTGCAGGACGGCTACATGTCGCGCGCCATCTACAGTTCGGACGACGGCATCACGTGGGTGAACGAGGGCGAACTGCCTGACGACATCCCGTCGACCTACCATTGGACGGGCATGGCCAGCGACCACGTGGCCTATCTGATGGGAGGCGAGACCCTGGCCAACGAGTCGGAGGAGGACGACGCCGTGACACGCAAACTGTCGCCACTGGTGTTGCGCTCGACCGACGGCGTGAACTGGGAACGAGTCGACGTGCCCACGTCCTACACGGGTTCGCGCATGCCCCGGCTCGTCGTGAAAGGCGACGACCTCTACTACTTCGGCACCTATAAAACCATATCGACGGGCAACTACGCCTTCCCCACGGCCGACGACCAAATCGTCAGCGAAGTGTGGACCAAGTTTATGAAATAAGCAAACACGAAAACCATCATGATAAGAAAAACCCTCTTCAGCCTCCTGCTGGCAGCACTCCTGACAGTCGGACAGTCGGCAATGGCCCAGCGCACGGTCACGGGCCGCGTGGTCGACATGCAGGGCGAGCCCATCGAACTGGTCACTGTGAACGTCGTCGGCACCACGCGCGCCGTCTCGACCAACGAAAACGGCATCTACACCATCCCGGCTGCCACGGGCGACACGCTGGCCTTCCACTTCGTGGGATTCGACCGCAAGACAGTCGTCGTCGGCAGCAGCCGCAACCGCTACGACGTGATGCTGAACGAAAACGGCAAAATGCGCATCTCCGAACTCGTCGTCACAGGCTACAGCAAACAGGAGCGCCGCGACCTGACCGGCTCGGTGTCCTCCGTCCAACTCGACGACAAAGTGTCATTCCAGACCGTCGACCAAATGCTGCAAGGCAAAGCCCCCGGCGTCTACATGTCCACTTCGTCGGGCGCACTCGGCTCGGCCAACGTGCTCACCATCCGTGGCATCTCCTCCATCATGGGCGACAACAACCCGCTCTATGTCATCGACGGAGTGCCCATCTACGGAACCGACCGCGACGCCAACCTGACCAACACCTCGGGCGGTGCCATCCCTGCCACGCAGATGGGCGGAACGCAGACGGGCGGCGGCTCGCTCAACAACAACGTGGCACTGAAGTACAGTTTCGAGAAAAACCCGCTTGCCTCGCTCAACCCCGACGACATCGAGTCGATAGAAATCCTCAAAGATGCCTTCGCCACTGCCATCTACGGCTCGCGCGGTGCATCGGGCGTCATCCTCATCACCACCAAGAAAGGCCGCAGCGAACGTCCCCAGGTCAATGTCTCCTACACACTGGGCCTCGACCGGACCATGGGCAAACTCGACCTGCTCACAGGCGACGAGTATGCCGAACTCTATTCCAACTTCTACCTAGGCTCCAACTTCCCGAAATGGAAGAACACCGACTGGCTCGATGCCGTGACGCGCACCGCCGTCAGCCACAACGCATCGGCAGCCATCTCCGGAGGCCGCGAGAACACAACCTACTACCTGAGCCTTGCCTATCAGGACAATGAATCCTATGTCATCAACAACGACATGCAGCGATTCTCCGCACGCCTGAACCTCAATACAAAACTCTCCAGGAAACTCGAACTGGGCATCACGGCCTCACTTGCCAAACTCGACAACAACGCGATGCAGGCCACCGACATCTATGCCAACGCCATCAAGAAGGCCTCCAACCTGCCCATCTACGACGACGACGGCAACTACTACTACGGCTACCAGCCCAATGCCAAGGGCTACAGCGAAGCCTACAACCCCGTGGCACAAGCCTACATCAACGACAACACCACGGAGGACACACGTGTCATGGGAAACGCCTACCTCGAGTGGAAGCCACTGGACTGGCTCACTTGGAAGACGGAAATCGGCATGGACATGTACAACTCCTTCACCAATGTAAGAAAAGGCGAACTGCCGGAGCACATCACCGGCGTCGCCGGTAATCAGGCGCAGGAATCGACACGCATGAACTTCAAGCCCGTCATCAACAACACCCTGAACATCAGTAAGGTACTTGGCGAGCACTTCCTGCAGGGCGTGATGGGACAAAGTTACGAGCACAGCCGCGAACGCATGAACGCCGTGATGGGCAGCAACTTCTTCAGCCCCGACCTGGTGGGCGTGGGAGCCGCCCAGACCACACGCGTCATCAGTGCCAACGCCCAAGAGTCGGCCATCGCATCGATGTTCGCCCGCATGAACTACCAGTACAAGTTCCGCTACATGCTCGGACTGACCTACCGTCTGGACGGCTCGTCGCGCTACAACAAGAACCACCGCTACCTCTCGACACCCTCGGCCTCGCTGGGCTGGCGCATGTCGAACGAACCTTTCTTCCGACGTGCGTTACCCTTCGTCGATGAGGCCAAACTGCGCGGCTCCTTCGGCCTTTCCAGCAAGGACGGCAACAACAGTTACTATGGTGCGCAGGCCGTCTATGCCCTCCACACCCAGACCACCTTCGGAGGCTACAACTACCTGACCATGTCGCAACCAGCCAACAACAACCTGCGCTGGGAACGGACCTACACGTGGGATGCCGGACTCGACCTCGAAATGTTCAACAGCCGCATCCGCATCACACTGGACTATTACTATAAGAAGACCACCAACATGCTCTTCTCATCCGACCTGCCCATCTACACCGGCTACACGAAGGAGAACCAGAACATTGCCGACATGCAGAACGTAGGCATCGACTTCCAAATCATTTCCCAGAACATCGTCCAGCCGAACTTCATGTGGCAGACCATACTGAACCTGTCCCGCTCGACCAATAAAATCCTGAAACTGAACTTCGAAGGAAACCAACTCGACCAGGCCAACAGCAGTTTCAAGTATTATGAAGAAGGCAAGGCCGTGGCCCAATGGTATCTGCACGAATGGGCAGGCGTTGACCCCGAGACAGGCGACCCCCTGTGGCGCTACAAGGACGGGACACTCTCCAAAGTGCCTCCAGCCAGCAACGATTACACCTCGCAGGCCAATAAGTTCGTGAAAGGAACAGCCATGCCGACCTTCTACGGTTCGCTCACCAACTCTTTCCAATACCACGACTTCGAAATCGACTTCATGTTCACCTTCGCCGTGGGTTGCCACATGATGAACAGTACGCGCGCCACCATGCTGACCTATGCCCAGGAGAGTGCGAACAACCTGTCGCGCGAGATGCTCAACATGTGGCAGTTGCCAGGCCAGAAGACTGACATACCTCGGTTGCACAACGCATCCATCATCGGCAGTTACGACTACACAACGGCCATCACCACTACGCGATTCCTGGAAAACAACTCCTACCTGCGGCTCAAGACACTCACGCTGGGCTACAACCTACCCCGCTGGTTGCTTGCCAAGTGGCAGTTCGTCAAGAACCTGAAGGTCTATGCGACGCTGACCAACCTGCTGACCTTCACAGGATACAGCGGACTTGACCCTGAAGTGAGTGCCTTCGGTTCCTCGGCCACCGCTGCCGGATACGACAACTCGACCATGCCCCAGTCGCGCAGTTACCAGTTTGGAGTGCGTGCCAGTTTCTAAGCGTGATGCGATACGTTCAACCCTGACTTTACCCCTTTTTGAAACAATGATAAAGAAAAAGAATATCAAGCCTTCCTTGCTGCCGGCCTTGTCTCTGTCCGCATTGCTGGCCAGCAGCCTGCTCGTTTCGTGCGATCTCGACTATGCACCCGAAAACACTTATGTCGACGAGAAGGTATACAAGATGGAAAAAACTTCCGAGGCGGCACTGATGGGTGCCTATGTGCGCCTTGACGTGTTCCTGAGCGGTGCCCCCCAGGACCAGAACAACAATGCCAACAGCGGCTATGCCTACCTGTTGGGCGATTTGGGCACGGAGAACCTTGAAGCCAGGGACAACAGTGCCACCTACCTGGCCATGCAGACCAGTGAATACACTTCAGCGCAACATTCCGACCTACTCTACAACCTGTGGCTTTGGGGATACAATGCGGCCGACTATGCCAATAACATCATCGCAGGCGTGCAGCGTTATGCTCGTTACGACGAGGCAAAGAGCCGTCAGTTCGTAGCAGAAGCACGATTCATCCGCGCCTATGTCTACTTGCAACTGTTGACCATGTTCGGCGACCAAGCCCTGTTGAACCATCCCGACGGCCCAGGCATCGTGTTGCGCCTGGAACCTTACAACGGCTACGATCCCAACCACCATTCGCCACGATCTTCCAACGAACTTTGCTGGCAGCAAATCATCAGCGACCTCACGCAGGCCATTCCCGACCTGCCGGCTCAAGCACTCGAACCGTCGCAGCGCGTTAGGGCAACACAGGCCGTGGCGCAGGCGTTACTTGCACGCACCTATCTGAGGAAGGCAACCGCCTCCGGCAATGTGGCTGAACTCTCGGCTGCGGCAGAACAGGCACGTGCTGTGCTGGCCAACGAAAGTTACACGTTTGCCACTGAGCCTACGGAATATTCTACCAACCTGTTCCCATCCAACGAATATTCTCAGTTGTCGGGCTATCCCAATCCTTCTGGCCGGTCTGGTGAAGTGCTCTTCATGGAGCCCAGTCGTGTCTATACCGACAATTTCCCCAACGGATTGTCATACTACCGCAAGCAAAGTTACTTTGTGCCGTCGGCCATGCGCAACATTTACGATGCCACAGACGTACGCCGTCTGTTGTTCGTTGCCCAAGGGTCACTGTCGGACAATCCCAACGACTTCACTTCAGGCAAATACCGTGGTGGCAGTTATGACGATGTGATTTATTTGCGCTTGGCCGAGGTGAAGTTGACACTTGCCGAGGCTGCAGCCCGTGTCGCCGGTGCCGTTACACAGGAGGCGGTCGACCAACTGAACGCAGTACACCAGCGTGCCTATGCTACCGCCAGTCGTCCTGCTGCCTACACACTTTCATCGTTTGCCTCGCTCGACGATTTCCTGCGCGAGGTGTTGACGGAACGCCGTCGCGAACTTTGCCACGAAGGCATGTACCGTTTCGACCTCATGCGCACGAACAACCTGTTGGGTGACAGCAAACTGGCAACTATACCACAGAACCGTTGGAACCTGCCCGTACCAGAGTATGAAATCCGTATTACCGAAGGGCTCGTCTCCCAGAACTCGGGCTATGAAGAAACTGGAGTTGAAGAATAGGGGATTCTTATGAAACAATTGGCTTTACTGACACTGTTGAGTCTGACCATTTCCCTCAAAGAAGTGGCACAGACCTTTTCGCATTTCACGACAACCCGTGAGCAGGCTTGGACCCAATCAACCGTGGCCGCCAGTCGCAAACCCTCCGTCAAACCGCTGCTGCAAGTAATGGGAAGTGAACAGGGACCTGAGTTTCGGGCCTGGGGCACATGCTTCAACGAACTCGACTTGGATGCCCTGGAAAAGTTGTCCGAGAATGACCGACAGGAGGTTATGCACCGACTGTTTGCTCCAGATGGCGACCTGCGCTTCACGCGTGGACGACTCACCATGAATGCCAACGACTACAGTCGTGCATGGTATTCGTGCGACACCGTGGACGGAGACTTCCAGTTGCGCTATTTCAACATAGAGCATGACAAACAGAACGTCATCCGGCTCATCCGCATGGCACAACACTACCAGCCTGCACTTACCTTCTGGGTATCTCCCTGGAGCCCACCAGCCTGGATGAAAATCAACAACGACTATCCTGTCCTTTCCAGCCCCTACAATCGTCAGCCTAAAGAGAAGGACTATCTTTTGTACGAGGGTGGAACAGTGGATCCCGACGAGATGCAGTTCCTCGGTGAACGCCAGGGACAGTTTCCGAAACGGATGGCTACGCAGGATTATATGATACAGGAACCGCGCTATCTGCAAGCCTATGCCGACATGTTCGCCCGTTTCATCGACCTATATGCACAGGAAAACATCCCCATCGACATGGTGATGTACCAAAACGAAGCCTATAGTTACACGCCTTATCCGGGCTGTGCCTGGACAGCCGACGGAACCATCCGCTTCAATCGCGACTACCTCGTGCCGACCCTTCGCCACCACCATCCCGAGGTAAAAACATACATCGGTACTTTCAATACCAACCGTCTTGACTGCGTCGAAAAAATCTGTGACGCACTCAGGGAATACATCTCCGGCATAGGCCTGCAGTGGGAGGGACGTGACAATATTGCTACCCTGCGTCAGCGCTATCCTGACTGGCATTTTGTCTCGTCGGAAAGCGAGTGCGGAAACGGCTCGATGGATTGGCCTGCTGGTGAACACACCTTCCACTTGTTGTGCGATTATGTTGGACACGGTTGTGACGAGTACTACATCTGGAACTTCATCCTGCAGGATAACGGCCAAAGTTCATGGGGATGGCGGCAGAATGCACTGATTCAAGTCGATTCGAAGAAACATACCCATCGTTACACTCCAGAATTCTATGCGGTCAAGCACTTCTCCCATCTCGTTGCACCTGGCAGCCGCCTGCTGTCTTATCGTGACCGCAACGAGACTCACGGCCTGCCTGTTGTCATTTTCCTTCATCCTAAGGGCAAACTCATAGCCATCACAGGCAACTTGACCGACAACCCACAAGTCGTCAGTCTTCAACTAAGGAAGAAATACCTTAATCTCACTCTTCAACCCCATTCCTTCCACACCCTTATGGAGAAATAGACGATTTCTCAGTCTTTTTTCTGTTCGATGACGGTAGGCTCGAACAGAGGTTCATATCCCATCTGTCGTAACAACTGGGCCACGGCTTCGCAGGCGTATTGCTCGGCCTTCTGACGATTGGCAGGCGTATCGAAGCGTTGGCGTATTTTCTTTTCCACACGACGCTTCAGACTGTTGGTGTTGGGCAGTTGCTTGTTCCAGTAGGCCTCATCGTCGCTGAGAAAAGGAGAATCCTGAGTGGAAGCCGTATAGATAACGTCGGGCATGCGCACAAACACAATATTGAGTGTGTCGGGTGTGTAGACGATGTCCTTGAGGTTGATACGATAACTTACTTTCTGCCGCAGTATCTGTACGCAGGAGTGCTGTTCGGGAATGAGACCAAGGTGGTGTTCGGTGTGCTGCTCACGAACGTAGTCTTCCAGCACAGAGGTACATACGTAGAGTTCTCCGCGTGGGCGGATGTCTTCCAAGGAAATCGGTGTCTGCTCGAGTACGATTTCCTGTGGCTGCGTAAGGTTTTGATTGATTTGTTGAAGCCCTTTGTAAAGCATGTAGAGCAGGCAGCCGATGGCAAGGGCAATGAGGGCCATGAGACTGCGGTTAGTTGTTTTCACCCATTCGATAATGGTTCTTCTGTTCATTCTGACTGGTTTTTAGCGTTCGGCGGTGACGATGGAAACTTGCTTATAGCCCATGCTGTTAAGAAGGCCGGTGAAAATGGTTTGGGCGTTGCGCTCAACGTCATCGCCCACGAGGTCGCTCAAATCTTCTTGCATGACTGACTCGTATGCTTTGCGGCGTATTTCTTCCTCCAGTTCGTGACCGATGTCTGACCGCAGGCCCGTGGACATCTTGACAATGGCGCCCTCGTCTATGTATGTGTTGTAACTGGAATCGATGACTTTCGGCTTGGGTAGCCGTACCCACACAGCAGACTGTTCGTCTGAAATTTTGACGTCGCTAACGGACAACTGGCGCAGATCATAACCGTATTTAATGCGCACCTCGACCGGTACGATGCATTTCTTTTCACCATAGCGCCAAGTCTTTGGATTGGTCCATGAGAAACGTTCGCTGCGGCTTGTGTCGTATATGGCAATCTTGCGCAATGTCACTTCGGTGGTGACCAGGTCGGCACGCTGCTGCAGGGCAGAGACAATGTTGCTTGTGTGCGTTGTTTCCCCGTCTTTCAAACGGGATGTGTGGCTACAAGCGGCAGAAAGCATTGCTACTAAACATAGGAGCCCAATTTTTCTCATTCGATTCCTTCCTTTTTTTCTGATAAATCCCTACTTTTGCAAATAATCTCTTATGCAAATTAAACAAAAACAAACGATATGAGAAAATTTTTCTTGAAGGCAATCCTGCTTTTGGCTACGATTTCTGCATCAGCACAGACGATTTCGCTTGACGACGTGGTGAACTACCGCTACGCACCCCGTCAAATCAGTGGTCTCCGTCCCATGGCAGACGGGGAGAGTTACTCGAAAATCACGGACGATGGAAAGCAGGTCGTGAGATGTTCCTACCGCACGGGCGAAACTCTCGAAGTGCTCTTCGACCTGACCACGGCACGTGGCCAACGACTCAGCCGGTTCACTGGCTATATCCTTTCGCCCGACGGTAAGAACATGCTCATCGAAACGAATCGGCAGGCCATCTACCGTCGCTCCTTCACTGCCGATTACTACATCTACAACCTGCATAACCACACACTGGTGCCATTGTCAACGGGTGGTTCGCAGGAAGTAGCACGCTTCTCGCCCGATGGTACCATGATAGCCTTTGTTCGGCAAAACAACCTCTATCTGGTCAAATTGCTCTTTAACAACGCGGAAAGTCAGGTGACAACAGACGGGAAGTTCAACCACATCATCAACGGAAAACCAGATTGGGTGTATGAGGAAGAGTTTGAATACAATTGTGCCTACGACTTTTCGTCCGACTCGCAGATGTTGGCCTGGGTGCGATTTGACGAAAGTCAGGTACGTACTTTTTCTTTCCAGTACTTCCGAGGTTCCTCCCCCACGATGGACGATTATCGTCTATATCCAGGAAATTATGATTATAAATATCCAAAGGCAGGCGAAGAAAATTCACGTATCAGTGTGCACAGTTTTGACATCAAGAGCCGTGTGACCCGCACACTCGACGTCCCAGTGGACAGCGACGGCTATATTCCCCGCATCCAGTTTACCAGGGAACCAGACCAACTGGCTGTCGTCACACTCAACCGCCATCAGAACCGCTGTGACATCTACATGGCCAACGCCCGCAGTTGTGTCTCCAAGTTGGCCGTGAGGGAAAAGACTGAGAAATACATTGAAACCAGTTTCTACAGTCATCTCGACTTTTCCAATCCCCAGTTCGTGCTGCTCTCTGAACGCGACGGCTACCGTCATCTTTACCTCTACTCACTGACAGGACAACTCTTGAGCCAACTCACCAGTGGGCAGTACGTTGTGACTGACTACTACGGTACGGACGGTACTAACTACTATTATGCCAGCAATGAAGGAAGTCCGCTGGAACAATACATCTATAAAGTAGATACAAAAGGCAAGAAACAACGCCTTACGGAACGGAAAGGATTTAACACTGCCACCTTCTCAACGGGGTGTTCCTACTTCATCAATACTTTCTCTGACTTGGAAACACCACCACTTACTGCTCTCTACACCTCTGCAGGCAAGCAAGTGCGTGTTCTCGAAGACAATAAACAACTGAAACAGGACTATGCGATGTTGAACATTGCCAAGCCAGAAATCTTTACCTTCACCACCGGCGAAGGAGTACAATTGAACGGGTGGATGGTTAAACCTGCCGACTTCAACCCTGACATACAATACCCAGTCCTTATGTACCAGTACAGCGGGCCTGGCGACCAGCAAGTGCACAATTCCTGGAACAATGGATTCGGGACGGGATTGCTGTGGGAACACCGCATGGCGCAGAAGGGATACATTGTCGCTTGTGTGGATGGACGAGGAACAGGTGGACGAGGTGCCGATTTCCAGAAATGTACCTACATGACCATGGGCGACAAGGAGTCCCGTGATCAGGTCGAAACTGCAATCTATCTCGGCTCCCTGCCATACGTGGACAAGCAACGGATTGCTATTTGGGGATGGAGTTTTGGCGGATTCAACACCATCATGTCTATGACTGAAGGACGCCCCGTCTTTAACTGTGGTGTAGCCGTGGCACCCGTCACAGACTGGCGCTTCTACGATTCCGCTTACACTGAGCGTTACATGCGTACACCACAAGAAAATCCTGATGGCTACGACATCTCACCCCTTCACCGGTACCAATCTCTCCATGGTGACCTTCTTATCTGTCACGGATTAGCCGATGACAATGTGCATTACCAAAACACAGCGGAACTTGCCGAACAACTTGTGCAGGCAGGCATACAGTTTGAAATGCAGACCTACACCAACCGCAATCATGGCATCTATGGAGGTAATACTCGCCGTCACCTCTTCCAACGTATCGAAAATTTCCTCGACCGTCACCTTTTGCAATAATAATCCATCATAAAGATGGATGTGGATGCGGATTGTTAGAGTAAGCAGTATGATGCGATGAGAATTCTTCAGAACGAAAACATCTCTCACAATTTCTTTCCTTAATTATTAATAAAGTATGAAAATACAGCAAATAGCAGAACAACTGATTAACGAACTGATTCCCTTAGTAGATACCGATTCTCCCAATTGGGGAAAAGCGAACCTGCTTTATGCATTGAAAAATGTACACATAACAGGTCTAAAGATGTCACATTTGCGTCTGCAAGTTTCTCACGCCCTTCAAATGAAAGAAGACGTCGAACCTCAGTATTATCTGGAACTACTTGCGTGGAATGTACCTGATAATGACTATTGCGCAGAGAATGTCATCCTACTTGGAACAATGTCTGCCATCATCGACCGTCTCAAACAGGCCGACTTTTCTGACGTTCTTTATCAGAAAATAAAAAAACTTGAGCGCGATCTTGAACTTAACTAACTATATAAATCTACACTTCTTTCAACATAATCCGACATCATTCATGGCTATATCGTTTACGTTTTCCCCCTGTTTTCCCGTCTTTTGAAGGAAAAAATATTTTTTTTGAAAAAAATTGCAAAAATATTTGGTCAAAAAAAAAAAACGCTCTATCTTTGCACTCGCTTTCGGAAAAACGAAGACCGCGGCAAAAGTTGCGGCTCTTTTTTTCTGACAAAAGCAAAAAGGACTTTGACATGCTGGAACAAGAGAAAAGACAATAAGAAGTGGTGAAAACTTCTTAATTTGCAGAAACAAATCAGTTGATTCCTTTTAAAAGGTGCAACCCGTCGCCTCGGTGATGAGGTTGCAAGATGAAAGTGCCAGTCATCAAACAGTATAAAACATACAATATAGGTTGAAGAGTTTGATCCTGGCTCAGGATGAACGCTGGCTACAGGCTTAACACATGCAAGTCGAGGGGAAACGAAGTGGGAGGGCTTGCCCTCCTTCAGGCGTCGACCGGCGGATGGG
>FLNU01000011.1_pt1 | contig 47231 bp, 27 predicted proteins | sample 1140361 | NCBI WGS metagenome assembly FLNU01 (sample SAMEA3878206, study PRJEB12797) | bioreactor metagenome | biome: Moose rumen | place: Sweden | collected 2011-10 | reverse complement strand
ACTATTAAGTACGACAAACACAATGATGTAATTCTTACATGTAAAGGATCTTCAAAAGATGGCGACATCAACTCCGACGGCGAGGTCGATATCAACGATGTTATTTGCATCATCAACCACATGGCTGGAGCTGCCTCCTGGAGCAAGGCGGACGTCAACTCCGACAACAAAGTCAACATCAACGACGTGGTCAGCGTCATCAACATCATGGCTGCCACAGATATCCAGAGAAAATAAGGTATGACTATAGGGTTGAGAATTTACGGTTGAAGAAAGCATAAATCGCACGAAGTGCTGGACAATGAGATGATTCGATTTGACATGAAGCATGAATGTTGTGGGATGTGCTCATTTGGAAGCCTTGGAAGCTCGCTTACAAAGGCAGACAGATGAGTACAATGCATCAGAACCCAGTCCAATCGAATCATCATTCCTCATTAATCGTTGTCTTCGTTGTTTCAAAAGTTGTTTTCTGTTGTCTAAAAATAATAGCTGTGTCATCTGTGTGAGATAAAAAAACGTCCGCATGGCAATCCGTGTCATCGAGCGAATGCTCAATGAGCTCAAACATTTACAATTCCTTAATCAATGCTATCTGTGTGTATCAAAAATATAATTCGGTAAAATATAACATTCAACTGAACATAAAATCACATGCCAATGTTGGATTTCGTTAATAAACCAGCGGAATCTTTAATTTTTCTTACCTTTCCGCTCGTTTTCTCACGAAAAAGTATTATCTTTGTGGCGTAATTCAAAATTAATGGATGCCATGCTGATTGGTCGAGAAAAAGAAAAACAAGTATTACAGAATGCTCTCAACGAAGAGTACTCTCAGTTTATTGCAGTGTATGGAAGACGTCGTGTTGGCAAGACTTTTCTAATCAGAGAAACCTTTGAAAACCGATTCGAATTCCAATTTACCGGAGCTGCAAATTTGACTGCAAGAAAGCAGTTGGTACGTTTCCGTCGTGCCCTCAAAGAACATGGGCAGAAAGATACTCCAGAACTAACCAACTGGGGCGATGCTTTCAGTGAACTCAAACGATTTATTATGAATCTGCCTGAAGGCAAAAAGGTCATTTTCCTTGACGAGCTTCCATGGATGGATGCGCCACGCTCTGGTTTTTTATCAGAGTTGGAATCATTTTGGAACGGATGGGCATCTGCACGAAAAGATATTGTTTTTGTGGTTTGCGGTAGTAGTACCTCATGGATGGTGAAGAAAATCATTAAGAATAAAGGTGGTCTGCACAATCGCTTGAATCATCGTATATCCCTCAGTCCTTTCCCACTGGGATTATGCGAGAAGTTAGCTCAGTCAAGAGGGCTTGTGTTGAACCACAAACAGATATTGGAAGCCTATATGATATTGGGTGGTGTACCATATTATTGGAGCTTGTTGCAAAAAGGAACGAGCATAACTGCCGAGATTGACAGACTTGTTTTCTCGCCTGACGGAGAGTTGCATGATGAGTTTGAGATGCTGTATGCTTCCCTGTTCAAAAAGCCTGAACCATACGTTCGTGTCATAGAGCTATTGGCCAAGAAAAAAATGGGCATGACTCGACAAGAGTTGTTGGCGGCAGGAAGATTTGAAGACAACGGAGCATTCTCCGACATTCTGAAAGATTTGGAGTGGTGTGGCTTTATTCGTAGTTACACCATGATGGGGTATCGGACAAAATCAGATATTTTTCAGTTGATAGACCATTATACATTATTCTATTACGAATACATTGATGGAGTACGCCAAGGTTCAAACTATTGGAGATCAATGTTGGGCACCCCAAAGTATAATACTTGGTGCGGCTTGGCATTTGAGCGCACTTGCCTGTGGCATGTTGACCAGATTAAGAAGAAACTTGGTATCAGCGGAATCCTGACAAATGAATATGCATGGCGTTGTCTGCAGGATGAGAGCATCGGTAGACCAGGAGTTCAGATAGACCTGCTTATAGACCGTAGCGATGGAATCATTGATGTGTGCGAAATGAAATACTCAAAGGATTCATACACCATCACTTCCGATTATGCAGATGAACTTGCCCGCAAACGAAATGTTTTCCAGACCGTAACAGGCACCAAAAAAGCCATTCATTCCATCATGATTACCACCGATGGCCTGACTCGGAATGAATACTGGGGAGACATTCAGGCAGAAATACAACTGGGCGATTTATATGAACTATAAAAAGAGGTTCATCATTTGGTCAAAAAACTTGCAGAAATCATCTGCCATTACAAAAATTTCAGTAACTTTGCATTCGGAAATCATAGCGGTTTTTTTAGTTTGACATTGTTTTTTTGCATATACAAAGTTACTAAAAATTCCGCTATTTTACAAATAATCAGACAATTAAACATATCTTCATTTTCGTCGAACTCACCCAAAAGACTATCAAAGAGAGTATCAAGTGAAATCCCAAAAACATAGGACAAAGTTACAGAACTTCTGTTTCGGGAAGTAAAAAGGAATAGGTTTCCTTCTTACACCTTACTTCTTCTTTCCTCGAAATCATTCCCAATTATAACAAAACACACTTTTCACTTTTCACTTACCACTTTCCACTCTAAACTTTCAACTTTCCAACTATCTCTAAACTCTAAACTCTAAACTCTAAACTAAATACACTTTCCACTCTAAACTCTAAACTTTCCAACTATCTCTAAACTCTAAACTCTAAACTAAATACACTTTTCACTATTCACTTATTTTTTCGTATTTGAGCTGCGCTCGAAGTTACTACCGCTCGACAAACAAAATTAAAACTCTGTTTTATTTTGTTTTCTGCTCGCTTAATCGTAATTTGAGCTGCGCTCGAAGTTACTACCGCTCGACAAACAAAATTAAAACTCTGTTTTATTTTGATTTGTGCTCGCTTAATCGTAACTTTGCAAAAAGTTTCAAAAATCCATTTTACCCGTATGATTTATTTTTTCAGGACCCCCGCAAACAATGTGATTGCGACGAGTGTGGACCACCAACTGAGTGATGACGAGAAGTCAAAGCTCTGCTGGCTTTATGGTGAGGCCTCGATAGAAAGTAGCGAAACTCTTCAAGGTTTTTTTGTAGGACCCCGACGTGAGATGATCACCCCATGGAGCACCAACGCCGTGGAAATCACACAGAATATGGCCATCAAAGGGGTGGCGCGTATCGAGGAGTATTTCCCGGTGGCAAGCAAAGACGCTGACTTCGACCCCATGCTCCAGCGCATGTACGACGGACTCGACCAGGACATCTTCACCGTGAACATCCAGCCGGCTCCTATCCTGCATATCGACAACCTCGAGGAATACAACGAGCAGGAAGGACTCGCGCTCAGTCCTGAGGAAATAGAATATCTCCATAAGGTGGAGGGACAGCTCGGACGCAAACTCACCGACTCCGAGGTGTTCGGATTCGCACAGATCAACTCTGAGCACTGCCGCCATAAGATCTTCGGCGGCGCCTTCATCATCGACGGTGAGGAGAAAGAGTCCTCTCTCTTCCAGATGATCAAGAAGACCACCAAGGAAAACCCGCATCATATCCTCTCTGCCTATAAGGACAACGTGGCGTTCTCACAAGGACCGGTGGTGGAGCAGTTCGCACCTGCCGACCACTCCACCAGCGACTACTTCGAGGTGAAAGACATCGAGTCGGTCATCTCAATCAAGGCTGAGACCCACAACTTCCCTACCACCGTGGAGCCGTTCAACGGCGCCTCCACCGGCACAGGTGGCGAAATCCGCGATCGTATGGGCGGTGGCGTCGGCTCATGGCCGATTGCCGGTACGGCTGTGTATATGACCAGCTACCCTCGCAACCACGAGGGAGACTTGAGGACATGGGAGAAACTGCTGCCTGTGCGCAAGTGGCTCTACCAGACTCCGGAGCAGATCCTTATCAAGGCATCCAATGGTGCAAGCGACTTCGGCAATAAGTTCGGACAGCCGCTCATCACCGGCTCTGTCCTCACCTTCGAGCATGAGGAGAACGGCGATCAGTACGGCTACGACAAGGTCATCATGCTCGCAGGCGGCGTGGGCTACGCCACCAAGCGCGACTGCCTCAAAGGCACTCCACAGAAAGGCAATAAGATTGTGGTGGTCGGCGGCGACAACTACCGCATCGGACTGGGTGGAGGCTCCGTCTCCTCCGTCGATACCGGACGCTATTCGAGCGGCATCGAGCTCAACGCCGTGCAGCGCGCCAACCCGGAGATGCAGAAACGCGCCAACAACCTGGTACGTGCCCTCTGCGAGGAAGAGGTCAACCCGGTGGTGTCTATCCACGATCACGGCTCAGCCGGCCACGTGAACTGCCTTTCAGAGCTTGTGGAGGAATGTGGCGGCAAAATCGACATGACAAAGCTGCCGATCGGCGACCAGACGCTCTCATCAAAAGAGATTATCGCCAACGAGAGTCAGGAGCGCATGGGACTCCTCATCCAGGAGGAGCATATCGACCATGTGCGCAAGATCGCCGAGCGCGAGCGCGCACCGCTCTACGTGGTGGGCGAGACCACCGGCGACGCCCACTTCTCCTTCGAGCAGGGCGACGGCGTACGTCCGTTCGACCTCGACGTGGCACAGATGTTCGGCCACTCGCCGAAGACCGTCATGCGCGACGAGACCGTGGTGCGCAACTACGAGAATGCAACTTACAGCATAGACCAGATAGACGCTTACTTGGAGCAAGTGCTCCAGCTCGAGGCCGTGGCTTGCAAGGACTGGCTCACCAACAAGGTGGACCGCAGCGTCACCGGCAAGGTGGCACACCAGCAGTGCCAGGGTGAGATCCAGCTGCCGCTGGCCGACTGTGGCGTGGTGGCGCTCGACTACCGCGGCCGCAAAGGTATCGCCACCGCCATCGGTCATGCGCCGCAGGCAGGACTGGCCGACGCGGCTGCCGGCTCCGTCCTCTCCGTGGCTGAGTCGCTCACAAACATCGTGTGGACACCGCTCAGCGAGGGTATCGACAGCATCTCGCTGTCTGCCAACTGGATGTGGCCGTGCCGATCACAGAAAGGGGAGGACGCGCGACTCTACAACGGCGTGAAAGCGCTCAGCGATTTCTGCTGCGCACTGGGCGTGAACGTGCCGACAGGTAAGGACTCACTGTCCATGACCCAGAAATATCCTGACGGGTCGAAGATTATCAGCCCGGGCACTGTCATCGTCAGCTCGGGCGGTGAGGTGAGCGACATACGCAAGGTGGTGGGACCGGTCATCCTTAACGACGACACCACACTCCTCTACCATGTGGACTTCTCATTCGACTCCCTCCGGCTGGGCGGCTCCGCCTTCGCACAGACTCTCGGCAAGGTGGGCAGCGACGTGCCGACCGTGAAAAAACCTGAGTATTTCCGCGACGCCTTCAACGCCATTCAGCAACTTATCGACGAGCGTCTGGTGCTCGCCGGACATGACATCAGCGCAGGCGGCCTCATCACCACTCTCCTGGAGATGACCTTCGGCAACGTGAAAGGCGGTCTGTCGGTTGACCTCAACGCCATGGCAGAGGATGACTTCGTAAAACTGCTCTTCGCTGAGAACCCGGGCGTGGTGATCCAGATCAAAGCATCTGACAAAGACCGTGTGGAGGAAATCTTCGACGAGTTCGAGGTGGGCAATATCTGCATCGGACATCCGATCGCGGCCCGTAAGTTGACAGTGAAGAAAGGGAAGAAAGCACTGTCGTTTGACATCAACAAAATGCGCGACGTGTGGTACAGCACCTCACGCGACCTCGACCGCAACCAGAGTTTCAACGGCATGGCTGACGAACGGTTCAAGAACTATAAGAACCAGCCTCTTGAACACAAGTTCCCGGCATCGTTCACTGGCAAGCTTACCCAGTATGGCATCAGCGCAGACCGCAGGGAGCGAACCGGCGTGAAAGCGGCCATCATCCGTGAGAAAGGCACAAACGGGGAGCGCGAGATGGCTTACTCGCTCTATCTCGCCGGTTTCGACGTGAAGGACGTGATGATGACCGACCTGGTGAGCGGACGAGAGACGCTGGAGGACATCAACCTCATCGTGTTCTGCGGCGGCTTCTCCAACTCCGACGTGCTGGGCAGCGCCAAAGGATGGGCAGGCGCCTTCCTCTACAACCCGAAAGCCAAGGCGGCGCTCGACGCATTCTATGCCCGCAAGGACACCCTTTCGCTCGGCATCTGCAACGGCTGCCAGCTGATGGTGGAACTGGGACTGCTCAACAATGCTGACCACAACTATCAGGCGAAGATGATTCACAACGTGTCGCATAAGTTTGAGAGCGCATTCCTCTCGCTCAGTATCCCTGAAAACCACAGTGTGATGTTCGGAAGCCTCAGCGGCTCTAAACTGGGCATCTGGGTGGCACACGGAGAAGGCAACTTCAGCCTCGGCGACAAAGAAGAGACATACAATATCGTAGCTAAATATAATCACCACGACTATCCGGCCAACCCGAACGGCAGTGACTACGACGTGGCGGGTTTGTGCAGTGCCGACGGACGACATCTGGCCATGATGCCGCACCTTGAGCGCGCCATCTTCCCTTGGCAGATGGCCGACTACCCGCGCGACCGCAAGGGCGACGATGTCACCCCATGGATTGAGGCCTTCGTCAACGCAAGGAAATGGATAGAAGGATATAAGAAGTAAGAAGTGAATCAGCTTTTCTGGACATTCTTCAAGATAGGAGCCTTCACTTTGGGTGGAGGTTATGCGATGGTGCCACTCCTCGAGAAAGAAATCGTGGAGAAAGGCCAATGGCTTTCGAACGAGGAGTTTATGGACATCCTCGCTGTGGCGCAGGCCTCACCGGGTATCTTCGCCATCAACATGGCGTCGCATATCGGCAACAAGCTCCACGGTGTGAAAGGAGGTGTCATCTGCTCTCTCGGAGCAGCGCTCCCCTCCATGCTCATCATCCTGCTCATCGCCATGTTCTTCCAGGCATTCAAAGGAAATACCTACATCGAGAAGATCTTCCGAGGCATCCGGCCGGCCGTGGTGGCGCTCATCGCCTCCCCGTGTCTCAACATGGCACGCACCGCCAAACTCAACCGCAACACCTTCTGGGTACCCGTTGCCACCTGCCTGCTCATCGCCGCCTTCGGAGTCTCCCCTGTCTGGATCATCCTCATCGCCGCCACCGCCGGCTTCCTCTACAGCCGGGGTCTCTTTCACCGCTAATCAAAATCCACTTTTCACTATTCACTTTTCACTATTCACTTTTCACTTAATAATTGTGTTATTTCTCAAAATATTCTGGGTTTTCTCCAAAATCGGAATCGTGAATTTCGGTGGCGGATATGCGATGATCTCACTCCTGCAGAACGAGATTGTCACGAAGAACCATTGGTTGACCAATGCGGAATTCACCGACATCGTAGCCATCAGCCAGACCACCCCGGGACCGATCGGAATCAACTCCGCCACCTACACCGGCTACAGCGTGGCAATCAACAGCGGCTACCCACAGTGGACAGCCATCCTCTGCTCAGTGCTCGCCACCGTCTCCGTCCTCTGGCTTCCATTCCTCGTGATGATCTATATCAGCCGCTTTATGCTCCGTCACAGCGAGTCGAAAACCATGCACACCATCTTCTCTTTCATCCGGCCGGTCATCGTGGGACTCATCGCAGCAGCGGCCATCCTGCTCATGACGAAAGACAACTTTAGCGCACCTTCCGAAAGCTGGTTCGCATTCATCACGAGCATCCTCATCTTCTGCTTCGCCTTCATCGGCGTGCGTCTCTACAAAATCAACCCCATCACCATCATCCTCCTCTGCGGACTCGCCGGATTGCTCATCTACTAAGACGAATCACGACATCTCCCGATTCGGTTAACCATCCGACATTTGGAAACCCGCCAAGCAGTTCTTCCTCCAACGCAACCTCAACATAGATCTCCGATAAAAATATACACCTGCTTGTAGAGACGTGGGCATGCCCCGTCTCCCCGCATCCTACGCCACCCGCATGGTCATTCCTAATTCCTAAATTCCTAATTATTATAAAACATCGTCTCACATACCTCTTGTCATGGCCCCGCCGCTGGTGGCACCGCCACGGATTCAACGTCCAGTCGCCCTGGGCTTTTGAGTTCGTCACCGACGTGCTGTTCGACACTCACCGCTTCTATGCCTTCGACGAACTGGGCGGCACTCCTGCCGATGAGCAGCTCTTCAAAATCTGCCGTTGGCTGAAAGCGAAGGATGTAGTGGCACATACCGAAAACACCACCACCAAAGCCTACCTGGTCTATAACCTTAAAAACAAAGGCGATAAGTTCACTGTCTGTTACTACGACTGCAAACACGTCTCCCAACTGGAGAACGACCTTCACAACAACCTTTTCGACACCCACAGTTGCGTCATCGTGGAGGACATCCGTCACCAGGCAGCTACCCTCTGGCAGCAACTCATCGCCAGCCCCCTCACCACCTCCACCTTCGACCTCGCCAACCGCGGCATCGCCTTCTTCGACCCGGCCCGACAGAAACAAAACTACCTGCTCTGAAAAACGTTGATTTATCAGTTCGTTTGAACTTTCAAAAAATATATTTATCTTTGCGACAACATCAATTTAAATCTTAATACTTAATCAAAACAACAGAGAATTATGAGTTCGAGGATTATTATTTTAAAATGTATTTTATGTCTGTTGCCCTCTTTCATTATTCCTGTGAATATCAGATGCCAGAATGCTGAAAATAATCCTCTTGTTGACCCTGAAGAATCTAGAGGTGCCCCACTTATCGACAACGACGACCTGGATATAATCCGAGTGTTTGCCCCAGACACAAGCAGCACTAGCAACTATCCTGTCGGCAGTCCTTCCGCAAATCTCAGTGTCTCTCCCCTTGGGGCAGCAGTCTATACTGTGGACATCGATATTCCTAAAGGAATAGCGAACCTCCAGCCCGGCATCTCCCTTGTCTATAACAGCCAGTCCGGCAACAACATTGCCGGTGTGGGCTTCTCCCTTTCCTGCCTCTCGACGATTTCTTTTACTCCAAAAGACCTTTATCACGACGGAGTGACAAGCGGCATCACATACAGCTGGTCAGACTGCCTCAGCCTCGACGGAAGAAAACTTGTTCTTGTGTCGGGCACCCACGGTGAGACAGGTGCCGTTTACCACCCGGAGGACGACCATTTCACAACCGTCACCCTGATGCTTGACAACGCAACCGGCAAACCCTATTTTGAAATTGTGTCTCCTGACGGCATGAGGTATCATTACGGCAAGGGAACAGGATTACATCCATTCATAAAGAACGGTACGGAGCATTATGTCAGCTGGTATCTCTCATCCGCCATCGACCAGTACGGACACACCATCACCTACGACTATGTCACGGATAACCTGTATAAATACCTGTCACAGATATCATATTGGAACAACACTGTCACCTTCACCTATGAAGACCGCACCAACGACCCAGAGCCGTTCATGCTGGGCGGTGTAGGCGGCTCGATGAACAAGCGGCTGAAGCAGATTACCTCCAAAACTGGCACCGGAACATTCAGGAAATACACACTCGGATACAACACCACTGGCGACAGCTCAGGCAGGAAATACTCGCGGCTGACATCCGTGACAGAGTCGAACGGCAACAACGAGCCCCTCCGTCCCCTGACCATCAACTGGAAGTATCTCTCCGGGCTCGGCTATACCGTCTCCCAGCCGATAATATGCCCTATCAGGGACTATCAGAATGTATCAGTGTCAAATGATGACAAAACAACATATCTGGCGTCAGATATCAATCAGGACGGACTCAGCGATATTCTACAGATAACGAAAGTGGGGGTCACAGGTCCTTCAGGACGTACGCAGACCAGAACCCATGTGTATGTCCACCTTGCCGACAAGAATGCCGGCAGCCAGAATGTTTTTCTGTCATCCGATACCATTATCTGTGAGTTTCCCTCACAATTCACCAGCGTGAAACATTACAGCTGTTTCTCCTCTATGTCCGTGACGGATTTGGACGGGGATGGTTATAATGACATAGTCCTTGTAAATTCATCAAACCCTCCCCTTCAGTCCGACAGCGTTTACAACCGGTATGCCTATGTACTGGGGCGGGACATCGTCAGTGGACAACGTTATCATCGCTATAAGATGGTAAACATGCCAGTCAACACACAGTCAGTTCCGCTGAGTGTTTTTGATGATTTTGACAAAGACGGAAGAACTGAGATTTTTCATATAGACACAGAGGGTTCCGGTGGCAATTATTCAGCAAGTTATATTCACTACCTCCGTGGAGATTCCATTAATCCCCGTACAGGAGAGACTGTTGAGACATTTTCCAGCTTGGGTGTCATTATAACACTTCCCTCCAAACCCCGCCATGTGTTCAGCGGAGACTTCAACGGCGACGGGCTGAGCGACATTGCCATCTTCTGCAACAGCGGCTACAAGGTACTGCTGAACCAGGGAGGTGCCGACTTCTCCTGCCCGTTCGACAACACGCACAGCATCACCGGCACCGGCATCGATTACCGTCCGCGTATGGTGCAGGGTGACTTCAACGGCGACGGTCTGCCGGACTTCCTGATGAACGGAACGGAGTCCGCAAACTATTATTTCGTGATGTGCAACGGTGACGGCACGTTCACACAGTCGCTTGCGGCGTATCTCGGTCTGCACGACCAGCCCACCGACCGCGACGACAACCGCATCACCATGCTCGTGCAGGATTTCGACCATGACGGCAAGTCCGACCTCATCCTGGGTAAACCCGTCTATGACTATCACGGAGGCCCTATCCCATCCTACAGCTATGTCAACACCCAGTTCTGGTGGCTCCGCTCCTCGGGAACAGAGCTGACGGTAGTCCGTAAGTCAAAGACCACTGATGCCGAGGACGCCCGTCCGGGGAACATCATCACAGGAGATTTCACCGGTGACGGCATCGTGGGAATCCTGAACAAGGGGAATGACATCTACTCGACAACCATCTCCCTTAACGCCACTGCATCAACAAACCCGGAGGATGCCGTATATGCCGACGACGACTGGGAAGTGGACATGACACCGATAGAGAACGAGCTGAGTGAGGAAGAGGAGGCTGCCCTTCTCGCACAAGCGGGCGGAGGTGACATGCGGAACGCCGGTGACAACACCGGCACGAATCCGGATGCGGCCCCAACCAGAGACGCCTCCGATGTCGTGTTCCACCTCTATAAGCACTATAACATGAACAGCAGTTCCGGACGTGTCACATCCGTCAGGGACGGCTTCCTCAACAACATATCCGTCAGCTACGGCTCACTCTGCAAGCCGGATGTCTATACCAAAGGTACGGACACCGCCTACCCGCTGAACGACCTGGCCGTCCCGCTTCCGGTCGTGACCATGACCGTCACTGACAACGGGGCGGCGGGAGAGGCGGCCACCTCCTACACCTACAGCGGACTGAAAGCACATGTCAGGGGCAGGGGACTGCTCGGCTTCAGGGGCTGCACCGTCACAGACCACACAACCGGCACTGTCACCTCATCCCTCATCACCTCCATGGACAGCACGCGCTATGTGCCGCTTTCCTCCACAACGGCCGTCACCATAGGTGACCTCGTTTCCTCCTCCTCATCTGTATCCACTCTTATGGAATACGACGACAGCACGTACGCCGTCTATCCGCAAAGCACGACAGAGACGGACATCTACGGCCATCAGACCGTCACGGCCTACACCTATAACACCAGTATAGGCAAACCCACTTCCGTCAGAACCACATACGACGGACAGAGCATGTACAAGGAGCAGTCCTACGCCTCTTATGTGTTGAAAGGAGGGGCATACCTTCCTACCTCGACGGGCCAGTCGCAGAAACATGCCGACGCATCTACTGTAAACCTTATTATCACCACCTACGAGTATGACGACTACGGAAAGCTGACACGACAGGTGCTGAATCCGACAAATCCGCAACTGCGCAAGGAGACAGACTATTATTACGACGATGACGGCAATCTGTCCATGAGTCAGGAGCAGACCGGAGCAAACGCATGGCTTTACACCAGCTATACGCGGCAGAACGGGAGGGACATCACATCCATAACAACCTATCCTCAGACAGCAAACCGGTCTTTCACATACGACCCATGGGGAAATGTGCTGACAGAGAGCGAGACAGCGGGAGATACGCTGAGCCTGATCACAACCTACACACTTGACGGATGGGGCAACACCGTCTCCGTCACCTCTCCGACGGGAGTACATACCACCTACAGGCGAGGATGGGGCTCCACTTCTGCAAAGCGCTATTATGTCATTGAGCAGACAGAGGGGCAGCCGTGGGTGAAGGCGTGGTACGACAGCCGCGGCCGTGAGGTGGAGGTGGAGTCCGTCGGTCCTGATCATCTGCCTTCCCGCACCACGACCACATTCAACAGCCTCGGGCAGGTGGCACAGAGCGTCGGGCAGCTTGGAATCAGGAATGACACTATATCCTATACCTATGATGTGCTGGGCCGGAAAATCTCTGAGAGCCGAAGCACGGGAAGCGTGATAACCTACAGCTACGCTGACCGTTCCCTTACCACGGACGACAACGGCAGGACATACACCCGGACCTTCGACGCATGGGGGAACGTGAAGACGTCGTCCGACCCGTATGCCACGATGAACTACACGTACGGTCCGGTCGGCAAGCCCACATATATCGCGATGAACAGCATCCGCATGTGGCTGACCTACGACATGATGGGTAACCGCACCCAGCTCATCGACCCGGACTTGGGCACTGTCAGCTGGCAATACGACAACAACGGGCAGGTGACACAGAAGACGGACGGAAGAGGGAAAGTGTCCACCTTCGAGTATGACCCCCTGGGCAAAAGAACCAGGGAGACCGTCGACGGTGTGGTGACGGACTATGTCTATGACCGAACGAACCACCATCTGCTCCTGCAGAAGAGGCAGGGCAACACCCGCAGGTATGTGTATGACAACAAGCGCAGGCTGACTGCGGAGGGCACCCATATCAGCGGAGAGACTGACACACTCTACACAAGCTATGCCTATGACAGCTGCGACCGAATCGGCAGTATGACACTCCCTTATGGGAAGACCGTCAGCTACACCTACGATGACAACGGCTACAAGACATCCAGCTCGCTTGGCGCTGACACACTCTGGAGACTTGACTGGTTCAACGGGAAGAAAGAGGTCACATACAGCCTGAATGACAGCCTCATGACCGTCCGAAAGTACGACAGCGAGGGAAGGCTCTGTAAATCTTCACTCACAAGAATGTACACCAGCCTCATTCCAGTTCCGCGGCTCAGAAATTACGACCTGCTCCTGTTAGACTCGGCCAGTTATGTTTATGATACGCAGACAGGGAACCTGACGGAAGAGACATCGCTCTATTCAAACTCATGGCTGTACAGACTAAAATACTACACATACGATGACGCAGACCGTCTGACGGGAGCAAGGACATACCAGTATAACACAAAGACCGGTGTGACGACACTGCTTGACTCGGACACGCTCACCTATAGCATCTTCGGCAACATCCTCAACAAGACCGGAGTGGGCACCTACACCTACGGTGCAGTCAAGCCTCACGCCGTGAAGAGTGTGACCAACCCCGACGGGCTCATTGGCGGAACGCCTCAGAGCGTCACCTACGACGGAGCGGGGAAAGTCACCGGCATGTCAGAGGGTGACTATACGCTGTCTATAGAATACGGTCCGGAGGACGAGCGTTGGCGCTCCAGCCTGTATGAGGACGGAAATCCAGGAAGGAGCGTGCGGTATGGCGACGGCTTCGACTTCATTACCGTCGGTGACACGCTGAGGAGGATATACTATCTTGATGAGGATGTTATTCTTGTTGAGGAACCGCTGACAGGTGGGAACAGACTGTATTACGCCCGCACCGACCGTCAGGGCAGCTACACAGACATCATGAACGGAGAGGCCAACCGGGTGTTCAGGGCAGTGTACGACGCATGGGGCAGGCAGACGGTCACGACAAACACGATTGGTTTCATCCGTGGCTACACGGGTCATGAGATGCTGCCCGAGTTCGGCCTGACCAACATGAACGGGCGAATGTACGACCCGTTGCTGGCGCGCTTCCTCAGTGCTGATGACTTCGTGCAGATGCCACTCTCACCGCAGAGTTACAACCGTTATTCCTACTGCATGAACAATCCGCTGAAATATACGGATCCGAGTGGGGAACTCTGGCATCTGATTATTGGAGCTGCTGCCGGAGGAGTGATTAACTGGCTGACACATGGATGTGAGTTCAATATGAAAGGTCTTGGATACTTTGGTGTTGGTGCGATGGCAGGTGCCTTGGCTGCTGGCGTGGGTGCCGGTATTGCCTCGGCCTTACCGGTATCCGGTGCCACGGCAGGCGGTTTTGCGGCCGGATTCTGGGGGACAAGCTCCGCAACCGTGGCAACAAGCAGCTTCTGGTCAGGAGCGGCCATCGGTGGTGGAGCGGGACTTGTGAGTGGATTCACCACGGGATTTGGAAATGGATTGATAGAGGGGAATGGTTTTGGTAATGCTTTTGGCGCAGGTAGTTTTGAGGGACTGCTAGGAGGCGTTTCAGGAGGTGTTATTGGTGGCATTTTAGGTGGAGTAGATGCATTAAGCGAAAAAAGAACTTTTTTTAATGGGTGGAAAAAGGAATTAGTTATAATAGACAATGAATGTTCGATTGTAGGTCAAAATACACCGGAAAATTGCGTTGGTGCAAGTTGTCAGTCCATGACTGGCGGAAAAGTGTCACAAGACATGGTTAGACAAAATTATGATTATGGAAGAGTTAAACAAGGGTTGCCAGTGTCAGATTCTTATGTTGACGGTATTCCTGATTTGGGTGGATATAAATATGCAGCAAAAAGCATTGGACGTAATGCGGTCGTTTTAGATAATATAGATACTCAATTTATATTCGATAATATGAGAAATGGCGACTATTTCGGAATTACATATTCAGTTTCGGGATCTGACAATGCAGGTAACTATGTTTCGGGTAATCATAATGTCTTGATCCGAAAAGCAACACAAGAAGTTCTGATAAAACACAACGGTCTTAGAGTTGTTCGAATTCCAAAATTTTGGGTTATGGATCCTGCAAATGGGGGGAATATACTCAGATTGCCTATTTCTTCATTTGAACGTGTAATCCGTGTTTATTAGTGGCTATATTTTTTTTATTTTAATGAAAAGATATTCTGTAAATCCCTTTGTGTTAAAAATTAATATTTTAAGTATTATTATGAAAGTTTTTTTTTCAATATTAATAATAAGTTGCTATATGAATTGCTATTCCCAAAATCGAATATGCTTCATAGATAGTCTTGACAAATACAAGAATGAAATTGAAAAGATGGAAGAATATAATTGGAAAAAAATAAAAAATAATCCAATACTAAAGAACTTTCCAGATTTGATCCAATTCCATTTTTACGTGTTGAAAAATGTTACTAATAAAAAAATTAAAATAGATGAATATTTGGACTATTCATTTTTGAACAAATTGAGTTTCACTCATGTAAAAAGGAAGATATCAAAATTTCGTAAGAAAAATTTAATCCTAGCAGAAACATATTTGTTTACATCAAATGGAAAACCTGTAGGACAATTGGATTATTATGGGCGATTATTACCGCCAGAATGGTTATCTATTCTTAATATTAATGATCTAGGACGCTTGGTTGCAGATAATAAAATTAGTTTTGCGTTTTGTGGAACCAGAGATATTCCTTTTGACGACGATGCTTTTAATGGAGGAGTCGGAGATTTTTTTTGTGTAATAAATGATTCTATCTATCTTTTAGATAATTTTCATATTTTCGGACAACCTGAGAATAACGGATTGCATTTAATTCCATTAGGTGAATTAATCAATCAAAATGATAAATTATTCCATCCCAAACAAAATGAGCCAAAAGCAATGATAAAATGGATGAGTAAAGACTCCTTAGATAATATTACCTTTACAAATTCTCAACTTAAAAGAATGGTAAATCTAAAGAAAGCTCAAATAGATAATTCAAATGCCAGAGGTGGAAACACTTATAAAAGTAACCAGTTTTATATTCGATGTTTTCGACAGAATAATTCAATAGAAAATTTATGGATAGTTCGAGTCTATAAACGTAAAAGAGACTGGTACTTAATAGCAGAAGGTGAAGTGCTTAAACCTGATTCAAATCCTTTTGCCATGATTGACTATATAAATAAAAAAATTATTTTTTCCACTCATAGTGGAGTTATTGGTGAATTAGACTTGAATGATTTGAAATGACAGTACTTGACTCATACCTCACCTACAGCATCTTCGGTAACATCCTCAGTAAGACCAGTGTGGGCACATACACATACGGCGCAGTCAAGCCGCATGCCGTGAAGAGTGTGACCAACCCCGACGGGCTCATTGACGGTACACCTCAGAGCGTCACCTACGGCGGAGCGGGGAAAGTCACCGGCATGTCAGAGGGTGACTATACGCTGTCTATAGAATACGGTCCGGAGGACGAGCGTTGGCGCTCCAGCCTGTATGAGGACGGAAATCCAAGAAGGAGCGTGCGGTATGGCGACGGCTTCGACTTCATTACCGTCGGTGACACGCTGAGGAGAATATACTATCTTGACGAGGATATCATTCTTGTTGAGGAACCGCTGACAGGAGAGAGCAGACTGTATTACGCCCACGCCGACCGCCTGGGCAGCTACACGGATATCATGGACGGAGAGGCCAACCGGGTGTTCAGGGCAGAGTACGATGCCTGGGGCAGACAGACGGTCACGACAAACACGATTGGTTTCATCCGTGGCTACACGGGTCATGAGATGCTGCCCGAGTTCGGCCTGATCAACATGAACGGGCGAATGTACGACCCGTTGCTGGCGCGCTTCCTCAGTGCTGATGACTTCGTGCAGATGCCACTCTCACCGCAGAGTTACAACCGTTATTCCTACTGCATGAACAATCCGCTGAAATATACGGATCCGAGTGGGGAACTCTGGCATCTGATTATTGGAGCTGCTGCCGGAGGAGTGATTAACTGGCTGACACATGGATGTGAGTTCAATATGAAAGGTCTTGGATACTTTGGTGTTGGTGCGATGGCAGGTGCCTTGGCTGCTGGCGTGGGTGCTGGCGTGGGTGCCGGTATTGCCTCGGCCTTACCGGTATCCGGTGCCACGGCAGGCGGTTTTGCGGCCGGATTCTGGGGGACAAGCTCCGCAACCGTGGCAACAAGCAGCTTCTGGTCAGGAGCGGCCATCGGTGGTGGAGCGGGACTTGTGAGTGGATTCACCACGGGATTTGGAAACTCATTAATTGAAGGAAATAGTTTTGGCAGTGCTTTAGGCGCAGGTGGTTATGAAGGACTAGTGGGAGGTGTTTCGGGTAGACTGATAGGTGGAAACAAAACTACCTACTCTGAAAAAAGCCTGGAAAATTCAACTATTCTCGCTACCAATCATTATCTGAATACACTTTTCACTTTTCACTTTTCACTTTTCACTTATTTTTTTGTATCTTTGCTTTTTAAATGATAAGTGAAGAATAATAATATGACAGAAGATAATTTTGATATAAGGCAAGAGCAGCAATACGCCAAGGAAAAAGACTTCGAAAACGCACTGCGACCACTCCGTTTCGATGACTTCTCAGGTCAGTCGAAAGTGGTGGAGAACCTGCGTGTGTTCGTGGAAGCCGCCAAATACCGTGGTGAGCCGCTCGACCACACACTCCTGCACGGACCTCCGGGGCTGGGAAAGACCACCCTCTCCAACATCATCGCCAACGAGCTTGGCGTGGGATTCAAAGTGACATCAGGACCTGTGCTCGACAAGCCGGGTGACCTCGCAGGCATCCTTACATCCCTTGAAGACAACGACGTGCTCTTCATCGATGAGATCCACCGGCTCTCGCCCATCGTGGAGGAATACCTCTACTCGGCGATGGAGGATTACCGCATCGACATCATGATCGACAAAGGGCCGTCGGCTCGGTCTATCCAGATAGACCTCAACCCCTTCACCCTCGTGGGCGCCACCACCCGCAGCGGACTGCTCACAGCGCCGCTCCGTGCACGGTTTGGCATCAACATGCACCTGGAATACTACGACGCTAGCGTACTCAAGAAGATTATCCTACGCTCGGCCCGGCTCCTGCAGGTGCCGTGCGAAGAGGATGCGGCAGCAGAAATCGCGGGACGCAGCCGCGGCACTCCTCGTATCGCCAACGCATTGCTGCGGCGTGTGCGCGACTTCGCACAGGTGAAAGGCACCGGACGGATTGACCTCGCCATCGCCCATCTGGCACTTGAAGCGCTCAACATCACCAAATACGGACTCGACGAAATCGACATCAAAATCCTCACCACCATCATCGACAAGTTCAACGGCGGACCGGTGGGCATCGGCACCATAGCCACGGCTGTGGGTGAGGACGCAGGCACCGTGGAGGAGGTATATGAGCCGTTCCTCATCAAGGAGGGATTCATCAAACGGACACCGCGAGGACGTGAGGCCACCCCGCTGGCCTATAAACACCTGGGACGTCCAATCCAGAACGGCAACGTCCTCATGAACGACCTCTTCGGATAGTGACAGTTCAGAGTTTAGCGTTCAAAGTGTAGAGATAGTTGAAAGTTCAAAGGGGTTAAAGATGTCGTAACCTTGACCATCCACAGTAGAGACGTGGGCATGCCCCGTCTCCCCATCCGGATGGTCATGGTTAAGGTCAAGGTAAAAAAGTTTTCGTTTTCGTTAATCAAAAAGTCATTCCTAATTCCTAATTCCTAATTATTTCAAGAAAATTGGCTAATCTGAAATCACTTGTCAAAGACACCGCGATATACGGTTTGAGCAGCATCATCGGACGTTTTCTAAACTACCTGCTCGTGCCGCTCTACACTGCCAAGATCTCCGCAGCCAGCGGAGGCTATGGCATCGTCACCAACCTCTATGCCTATACGGCACTCATCCTTGTTATCCTCACTTTCGGCATGGAGACCACCTTCTTCCGTTTCGCGAATAAAGAAGAAGCGGATGCAAAAAAAGTTTTCTCCTCCAGCCTCTTCGTGGTCACAACCCTCTCGCTCCTCTTCCTGGCCGGGGTGGTAGGACTGATAGGGCCGATTTCCAACACACTCGGCTATGCCGACCACAAAGAATATATCATCATGATGGCAGTGGTGGTGGCCCTCGACTCCATCCAGGCCATCCCGTTCGTCTATCTGCGGTTCAAGAAGCAGGCCATCAAGTTCGCCGCGCTCAAGCTCCTGTTCATCTTCCTGAATATCGGACTCAACCTCGCCTACTTCGTGCTCCTGCCTTATCTCTACAGCAAGGATCCGTCATCGGTGTCCGCCATCTACAACCCGAACATCGGCGTGGGCTATGTCTTCTCGCTCAACCTCGTCTGCACAGCACTCATCACCTTCTTCTTCATTCCTGAGTTCCGCGATGTGAGGTTCGTGTTCGATAAGGCGCTCCTGCGAAAGATGTTCTCATACTCTTGGCCTATCCTCGTGCTGGGTATCGCCGGCATCCTCAACCAGACGGCAGACAAAATCATCTTCCCGCTGGTCTATCCCGACCAGACTGCAGCCAAGCAGGAGTTAGGCATCTATGGCGCATGCGTGAAGATAGCCATGATCATGGCAATGATCACCCAGGCTTTCCGCTATGCCTACGAGCCGTTCGTGTTCGCACAGAACCGGGAGAAGGACGCCAAGCAGACCTATGCCCTGGCGATGAAGTATTTCATCATCTTCACCCTCCTGGCCTTCCTCTGCGTGATGGGCTATATGGACATCCTCAAACATATCATCGGAGCCGACTACCGCACAGGTCTGAAATGTGTGCCGATCGTGATGGCGGCGGAAATCATGATGGGTATCACATTCAACCTCTCTTTCTGGTATAAGCTCATCGACAAAACACTCTGGGGAGCCGTCATCTCCATCTGCGGGTGCGCCGTCCTGTTCATCGTCAACATCCTCTTCATCCCGAGGTTCAGCTACATGGCATGCGCCTGGGGTGGATTCGCAGGCTATGCCACCACCATGATCGTGAGCTACCTGCTCGGACAGAAATACAACGCCATCAGCTATCCGATGAAGGACATCCTCATCTACACACTCATCGCTGCTATCATCTTCGCCGCCATGGCGCTCCTGCCTGAGACCTGGAGCCCTGTATGGCGCATCCTCATCAACACCGTCCTCATCACCCTCTTCGCCGCCTTCATCATCAAGAAAGATATGTGGACGGCCATCAGAGCTAAACTACACAAATAAAAACAATTAAAAATACCCGGTTTAATGCCATATAAATTTGATTATCAAGACATTCTTGAAGCTGAACAATGTTCCGACTTGTTGAGAGAGCCTCAATATGATTTGTTCTTTAACAACGGACAAAACGAAAGAAATGAGAACAACACTTTACGTGTTTTATCTTTATTTTCGGGTTGTGGGGGCATGGACTTGGGGTTTGAAGGTGGATTTCTCTGTCATAATCTCTCCGTTACTAACCCGGAATGGATTCACCATCAGATTGATGACTGCTGGTCATTATTAAACAGAACAGTTTTTCGAACTGTTTTTGCCTGTGATATTCTTGAAGAAGCAAGGCTTACTTGGCTTAAATATATGTCCCGTTTTGTAATAAACCCGGATATATTTCATCTGGAGAGTATTGTTGACCTTGTAAAATTACACAACCATGGCCATAAAGTTTTTCCAACCAACATTGATGTTGTAACTGGAGGCTTCCCTTGTCAGGATTTCAGTGTGGCAGGTAAAAGAAAAGGATTTGAATCCAAAGTTTCACATGACGGAAATAAAATTCAACATGAATTACCAACAGAAGAAAACAGGGGGAAACTTTATATGTGGATGAAACAAGTGATTGACATCGTGCAGCCTAAGATGTTTATTGCTGAGAATGTGAAGGGATTGGTAAGCCTTGGTGACGTGAAGACTATTATACAGAATGATTTCTCTTCAGCGAATGGCAACGACTATATTGTTTTGTCTCCACAAGTTCTGCATGCTGGGAATTATGGTGTGCCAGAAACACGCGAACGAGTCATATTCATTGGTATTAAGCGTTCCGCTTTAACTCCTGAAGCGCTCCAGGCACTAACTAGGTCTGAAATTCCTAAGGACTATGACCCTTACCCGGCACCTACACATAACTATAATGTCAAGGATAATAAACTGGCAAATCCCGTTACATGCTATGATGTGTTAAAGGATTTGCCTGAACCAGACCTCTCTAAAGACTTATCTCAAAAATATTTCTCCGGCGCTCAATATTTGGGCAATGGAAGCCAGGGGCAAACAGAGATAAATTTGAATGGGTTAGGACCGACAATCCGCTCAGAGCATCATGGTAATATTGAGTTTAGACGTCTGTCATTAGAACATGGTGGAAAACATAAGGAAGAATTATCTAAAGGTCTGCAAGAGCGCAGACTTACACCAAGAGAATGTGCTCTTATTCAAACATTTCCTCCCGATTACCCGTTTGTTTTCTATAAAAAAAACGCAAAAAGATTTGCAGTTAGCCCTTCTGGAGCTTATAAAGTTATCGGTAACGCAGTACCGCCTATGCTAGCATATAATATTGCAAGAAGAATCCAAGATGTTTGGCCTTTATATTTTAACAAATGACAAATGGAAGACTCAAGAATTATAGCAATAAGAAAACAAGATATAAACTTAGCCCATCAGGCTTTTGTTGATCTGATGGATAAGACTGAGCGTTTCTTAAATAAAGACGCTAAAGAAAACTCTGAATTGTATAAAAAAATGAATGCGTCTGACATTGAGAAACAATCAGAAAAAGCTATTATAGAATCTTGTGAAGACACACCTTTCCACAATTCTGAGGTTCGTTTGGTGTCAGGTCAAAATTTCCCCGATATTATCGCAGAGAAATATTATGGTGTAGAGGTGAAATCTACAAAATCAGACCACTGGACCTCCACTGGAAGCAGCATTGTGGAATCCACACGTGACGTAAATGTTGAAGACATTTATATGCTGTTCGGGAAAATGGGAGGGAAAGTGCCAGAGTTTAGGTGTAGGCCCTATGAGGATGTTTTATATGACATTGCTGTAACACACTCCCCACGCTATCTTATCAATATGCAACTTAAAAAAGAAGAAACCATTTTCTCAAAAATGGGTATTGCATACGATGATTTCAGGAAATCTGATGATTCTATAGATAGAGTACGCCGCTATTACAGAGAAAAAGCTAAGCGTACAAAGAAATTTGAAATGCCTTGGTGGATTACTCAAGAAAATGTAGAATCAGCTATTTCTCTTAATATCAAATTATGGAACACATTACCTTTAGAAGACAAAAAGAGCCTTCAAGCAAAATGTATGATACTTTTTCCCGAAGCATTAAACCCCAAAAAAAGCAAAACAAAATACAATCAAACTACTTTATGGTTATGCTCATATAATCAAGTAGTTATGCCAAATATCAGGGGTTTGTACTCTGCAGGTGGAAAAATCACTCATGTAAACGGAAAAAAATTAGTCACACCTGTTGCACAAGTGTTTAACCAAATTGTTGAATTTGCACCTGAAATAAAAAGAATGCTGGATTTTCCCACAAAAGAATTGCTACTGCTTATCCAAGATTATAATCCTGCTTTATTGGAGAGTCAGGAAATGTATGAGTCATGGCTTCAAATTTGTGAGGGATTTGGGAATTTAGATCAGGTGCCAATAAGGAAATGGATAGAAGAACATCCAACATTTAGTTTCTCTAAATAAAATAAAAGATTTATCTTTGCATCCGAATAAATACCTATGGCTTATCTCAACGAGGAATATGAGAAGCTGAGCCTCATTGGTCAGGGAGCCAATGCCAGCATCTGGAAGGTGCGACACCGCACCCTCCGCTATATCCGTGCCATCAAAGAGCTCAACACCGCTGTGGAAGACGAGAAAGACCCGGCTTACGTGGCTTTCCTCAACGAATGCGGACTGCTGCTGCGTATCGGAAACGGCGGACACCCAAACATCGTGCGGATCTATCGCCCGCGGCTCATCGACAACAAAGCCATCGTGGAGATGGATTATATCGACGGACTCACTATCAACGAGTATGTGTCGGACAAGAAGTTCGTGGAGATGAGGGAGGTGATGCGCTTCATACGCGAAATCAGCAGCGCGCTCGCCTATTGTCACGTGGATATCTACAAAGACCTCATGAATCCGGAGGACGACCAGCTCAGACGAGACCCTGAGGATGCGCGGCGTTTTGTCATCAACAGCGAAGAAGAGAAGGCGCTCATCGGAAAATATGGCATCGTACACAACGACCTCCACTCCAACAACATCATGAGGCGCAACCGAGACGGCAGCTTCATACTCCTCGATTTCGGCCTGGCCATCCAGCAGGGACACAGCGTGAAAAGCAGCGCCCGGCGCGACGGAGCGGTGGAATACAAAGCGCCGGAAAAATGGGACGACGAGTCGCTCATCACTCCGATGTCCGACATCTACAGTCTGGGAATCCTACTCTTCGAGATGCTCACCGGCACCGTACCGTTCAAACTACCGAAACAGGAGAACTATAGCATCAGCGACCTGTGGGAACTGGGAAAGCAGCATAAGGAAGCGCCTGTACCCGACATCTTCCCGCTGCGCAAAGAAGCTTTCGAACAGACACATAACGGACAGACCTATCAGAAAGACTATCCCGACTGGCTGGAACAGGTGATGATAAAATGTCTTGAAAAAAAGCCTGAAGACCGCTTCCACAACGCCAAGGAGCTGGCGGAGGTAATAGAACGGCATAACGTACAAACAGACAACAACACAGGAACTGACACCAAAGAACTTCTGATAAGCGAACTATCTAAATTTGTGGCCGACGAACCCGACATCCTGGCAAAGACCATAATTGAACGGCTGAAAGGAACTACCGCAATATCTGTTCATACAAGCATCACAATTCCTCCTGAATCTCAAGAAGATATCATCGTCGTGCCGGAAGCGGAAGAGCCGACCGGTAACAACTCATTCATTGTGGAAGTCAACGGAAGCCTGCTTCGGATGATACGTATCGAAGGGGGCAAGTTCACGATGGGAGCCGGCAGCGACCTGCGCAGTGCAGGCGTCGAGGAACGACCGGCACATGATGTCTTCGTACGCTCCTTCTTCATGGCAGAAGTGCCGGTCACCCAGCAGCTGTGGGAAAAGGTGATGGGCAGCAACCCGTCGAAGTACAAGGGGGAGTATCATCCTGTAGATTCTGTTTCCTGGGACGACTGCCAGGTGTTTATCAGCAAACTCAACCGACTGACTGGCAGGCAATTCCGTCTCCCGACTGAGGAGGAATGGGAATATGCTGCCCGGGGAGGAATGCTCAGCCAACACTTCAAATATGCAGGCAGTGACAAGCTGGATGACGTGGCATGGTACCGCGACAACAGCGGGATGACCACCCACGACGTGGCACAGAAACAGCCAAACGAGCTGGGACTCCACGACATGAGCGGAAACATATTCGAATGGTGCGACAACTGGCTTTACAACTATAGTGACCCAGACAAGAAATCAGATGGGAAAGTACGTCGCGGAGGCTGCTGGAACAGCGATAAAAGCAACTGCCGCGTCTCCTTCCGATATGACAGCGCACCCGACAAAAGAAGTCAAATCATCGGACTACGACTCGCTATTTAGTTTCTTTTCACTTTTCACTTTTCACTCTTCACTTTTCACTTAAAATGTTTGACTGGCTAAAAAAACTCTTCGCCTCCTATGAGCCGGAAGAAGAGACCAAAAAACAGCAGGAAACGGTTCAGACTCCTGCAGAGAATGACACTCCTACAGAGAAACCGTTGGAAGACAACTCGTTCGACCTGCAGGAACATATCATCGACGGTGTGGTAAAGGCACTACGCCCGCTGAGAGGCATGAAAAATCTCAGTGGAATCAGTGTGTTCTCTGAAGACCCCTACTGTCTGGCTGTCATGCGGAACGACGAGTTCGCACGTGAACTGGCGCTGGCATTCGACAATGCCGACATGGCGTCCTTCGGACTGAGGAAAGTGGCTGTCATAGACACCCTGCCCCACGACCGGAGCCACCTGATCACTGCCGTTGACGGCAAAGTATATGTGAGTATTGCCAAACAGGCAGAGAAAATCTACCACACTACGGCCAGACTGACACCGTTGAAGGAAGGAACTCTCGAAAAAACCGAATACCTGCTCGACAGCCAGACGAAAACCACTTACCATATCGGGCGAGGCAGACAAAGCAGCCGTAACACACTGCGGTTCAACGACATCGTCATCAACGACGATCACGCTACCGTCAGCAGCGAACAGGCCGACATCATCCACCGCAATGGTTCCTTCCACCTGAAAGCATGTAAAGGAGGATGTAGGGCGGAAGGTGGAAGCGCTACAAAAATACTTACAGGAGACTCCGCAAAGGAACTGATGGACACCATCTCTATGGTTCGCCTCCACCACGGCAACATCATTGAACTGGGAAAAGACGTACTTATCAAATTTGAGAATCAATGAATATTCTTTCAAAAATTAAATCTTGGCTGATACCAGGCGAAAGTGAGACCGACAGCCAGTATATCACACGCCAGCAAATCGTTGATGGCATCTATGAGCATTTCGAACAGCGGTTCAAAGAGGAGACCACCACCGAGAGCATGCTGTTTCCTACCGCTTTCGTCATCTACATGAATCCGGACGATTACGAACAGCGACTCCAGTCTTTCAGCCAGACCGTGAAAGATGTGGTCAATAAGATGAAACGGGCGGTGAACAAAAAGAATCAGAAATACAAAAACTATGTCCCGCATGCCAAATACTGGCTCTTCCAGTTCTCACCGATGACGGAAGACACATTTCTTGAAGGAATGTCGGACGACGCATCCACTCTTGAACCCAAACAGCTCTATATCATGTCGGCCATCTATCCTGAGGATAATGAGATGGCCGGGGTGAGCGACCAGCGGATGGTGGGCACACTCCACATCAAGAACTCGTTTAAGATGAACAACCTGGCCATCAATCCCAATGCCATCATCGGAATAGATATCATGGGGAAAAACCGCTTCCGGGTGCCGTTCAATGACCTCAACACCACCACCGTCCTTCCCACCACCGAGGCATGGCAGAAAACAAGCAAGGAGAAGACCAGAGCGGTCATCTCTCTTCAGCAGCAGCAATACTGCTTCTTCACCGACCGGCTGGGGGGCAGGGCGTTTTCCGTGAACATGATTTCTGACAGCTTGTATATCTCCGGAAAAAACGCCCTCTACGACTCAAACGACGGTGCAAAAATCGTCAGAATCAACAGCGAGCTGGTACTCAACCCACACCTCCAGTTCAAAGCGGAAAACGACGGCTCTTTCTCCGTCATGGCATACGGGACGGCACGCCTCAACGAACAGAAGATGAAAATCGGAGAATGGACACAACTGCCCAACAACTCCACCATCCTGCTAAACGACGAAATACAAATCCTCTTCAAGAAAAAATAAAGAACAGCGAAAATCCTTCTAAATCTCAAAGCTCAAATCTCAAAGTTCAAAGTAAACTTACTCTAAAGTTCAAAGTTCAAATCTCAAAGTTCAAAGTACCCATGCTAACCTCCCGATTCTTTGGCGCTACCGACATAGGACTGGTGCGTAAGCGCAACGAAGACACCTTCATATCCCAAAACATTTGGGACGAACGCCATGTACTGCTAGCCGCCATCGACGGCCTTGGAGGCTATGCGGGCGGCGACGTGGCAGCAGCCATTGCCCGACAGGAAATCATCGCCTATCTCAACACCCATAAAGAGGGCAACACGCTCAACCTGCTCAAAAGTGCTGTGGCACATGCCAACAACGCCATCATCGAAGCAAAGAAAGTGCAGACCGAATTCCAGTCGATGGGGTGCTGCGTGACAGCTGCCCTACTCTCACTCGACGACCGGCAACTCGACATTGCTCATATCGGTGACACCCGACTCTATAGTTTCATAGGCGGTAATCTGGTGAAGCTCACACACGACCATTCCCTCGTGGGGTTCCGTGAGGAAATCGGCGACCTCTCGGAAGAAGATGCGATGAACCACCCGCAACGTAACGTCATCGAGAAATTCGCGGGAGACAAGGTGATGGACGAAGAGGATCCGGAGGAGATTGACGGTGCTATCTTCACTCTCATGCCCGAAGCCACTCTGATGCTCTGCTCCGACGGACTGACCGACCTGGTCACATCGACTGAGATTATTGACATATTGCAGTCGGCACAACCACTGGAGGAACACACCTCCGCACTCATCCAAAAAGCCAAGGAGAAAGGGGGAAAAGACAATATAACTGTGGTGCTGGCAACGCTCAAAGAGAAATTCGACAAACCAGCTGAACAGACACAACCGACGGACAATGCCACCCACAAAGAAGGATTCACGTCGGTTTACAGCACACGTCAGGTCAGAAAAAAACAAAAAAGTTTTCAAGACTATGGCAGGACCATGATTGCCATGATGCTGATTATCGCCTTCATGCTTTTCGGATTCTGGCGTATCCACAGCAACTACAGCCCAGTATTCGATGCCACTGAAAAAGCATACGACAACCACCTGGCACAGAACCTCGATAAGAACCTCAACAACACCAGCTTGCGCAACCTCCTGCTCACAGCCGGTTATGTGGATGACGAGAAGGATGCGGCTTATATCGCAGATTTCATTGACACCAAACTGGCTGAACGCGATGGACTGACAAACCTCGGAGCACTCAACACCCATGCGTTCCAGTGTGCTGCCGACGAGGCATGGGAGCAGGGAGGTGAATGGCTCAAAAGACGCGTGGAGGTGTCACGCTCCAAACTGGGATGGACACCGGCCATCGACTCGCTATATCATAAAACCTATGCCAACTCCACCTTCGAACAGCACGGAGGAGACACATGGCTCACCGTGAACGTGATGGAGCGGCAAGACAGCCTCGCTTTCTTACCTGAAATCTGGGCAAGAATCACCGGCAACTTCCGTACACCGGTCAGCGGTGTGGTGGTGAGACTGCGCGAACATTACTACGAGGGGGAGAAAGACAACCGGGGAAGACTGCTCGACCCGCATGCTGAAGACTCCATCGTGGGCTATGCTACCACCGACGCAGAAGGGAAAGCGGTATTTAAAGTGAAGGACGGATGCTTCTACAGCGTCCTGCCAGTACGACAAGGCTATGAATACGGCATGTCGAAAGGGACAACCACCAATGCCATAGCGGGCGACACACGCTATACCTTCCTGCAGAAAGTACACCGCATGCCCATCTTCGACGCACAGACCTACAGCAATATCAAAAACGACGGCACACTCACAGTGAGGACACCTATGCAATATAAGAACAGCCTTGTGTCCGGCATCGTCCATTTCATCGTGATATGGCTGCTTGCCTTCCTCATCATCCTCTACCGCGACAGAAAGGAGGAGAACAACTCCGACCACGTCATCCCGCTCGTCGTGATGGCGCTCACCGGACTCAGCCTGATGATGATGTATGCCATCGCACGGCCGCTTACCGACTCACTCATGGGAAAAGAGACCGCCATCGGAATCACCATTGGAGTGGCGCTGCTCGTTCTTCTGTCGAACATGAACATCCTGCAGCTGCACAACACGCTCTCCGCCCCAGTGTCACGGTGGATCAGCTCCCGGAAAGAGGATGGGCAGCTGAAAAACAGGACGGAAGGTATCGGCTATGCTGTCATAGCGATTATCCTTATGATGCTCCTCTACATCTTCGGAAACGGACCGGAGGGGAGTGATGCGAAAGTGAACCTCTGGGGATTCCAGCCGAGCGAGCTGACAAAACTGCTCATCGTCTTCTTCATGGCGGCGTTCTTCGCAAAAAACGCAAAGCGCATTCAGGCTTTCTCCGAGCAGACCAGCCGGTTCTACCTGAAGAAACAACTGCAGACCGTGGCGGTGATTGTCATCGGCATGATGGTGCTACTGATGATGTATATCAAACTGAGTGACCTCGGACCGGCACTGGTCGTGACCATCACCTTCATCATGCTCTACTCGGTGGCTCGTAAAGACCTGCTGCAGCTGCTCATCGGAACAACCTCATTCTGCCTCATACTATGGGTGGCACACCTCATCAACCCGGGGTCGGTATTCACCACCCTGCTCTTCGCACTCCTCTGGTTCGTCGCTTGGATTGCAGGCGGTATCATCTGGAAACGGCGTGTCTATGAGAGTGCCCTGTTCCTAAACCTCCTGATTGTAGTGTTTCTCTTCTGTGGACGGATCTTGACCGACATGGGCATGTCGGAAGGCATACGCCTCGAACGACGGAGCGACATGGCATGGAGCGGAGTGTGGAACAACAACACACCGGGCGGCGACCAGGTGGCACAGGGAATATGGAGCCTCTCAACCGGAGGATTCTTCGGACAGGGACTCGGACGGGGCAACGCCAACATGGTGCCGGCATGCAACACCGACATGATCTTCACCAGCACGGGCGAAATACTGGGATGGCTCGCACTCTCCCTCGTGGTCATCGCATTCGTCATTCTCCTCCACCGCAGCCTCCTCTGCGGACGAAGGGCAGGACATCCGTTCGCTTTCTTCCTCATCAGCGGCATCGCTCTCGCCACAGCCGTGCAGTTCCTCATCATCGTGGCGGGCAGCATCGGACTCATACCACTCACAGGTGTGAGCGTGCCGTATATGAGTTTCGGAAAATCTGCCGTCATCATCAATCTTGCGGCAGCAGGCATCATCCTGTCACTCTCACGACTGAGGGGCACAAAAAACCAGGCTGCTGACATCCGACGCTACGACAACGTGGTGGCGGGCGCATCCGGCAGCTTCATCATCGCCGCGGCAGTCATCCTGGCCGTGGTGTTCAACTATCAGGTCATCAGCCGCAATCACTATCTTATCAAACCGGCATACGTGGCAAACACAGAAGGGTATCGAATCCAGGAGTACAACCCACGTATCGGGCTGCTGGTCAGCAAGATGCCGGTAGGAAACATCTACGACCGCAATGGACTCATCATAGCCACTTCGTCGGCCGACAGCATCATGCGGATGACGGAGCAGCTGGTGGATGCAGGACTCGACCAGACCACACTGGAGAAAATCGCCAAACGCAGACAAAAACGACTCTATCCGTTTGAAGACCAGCTCTTCTTCATGACGGGCGACTTCAACACCCGTGTGCTGTGGAACAACAACGAGATGAATCCATACGGCTATATGGCAGAGAACACACATCTGGCATGGTTGCGCGGATTCGACAACACCGCCCGCGACGAGCAGGGCAACCGCATGATCGACAGCCTGAAGACCAGACTGGTGAGGGAGTCACGCTTCCTCTATCCGATCGAACCTACCGACAAAGAGAAATATGTCAGGCGCGACTACTCCGAACTCCTCACCCTGCTGAAACAAGGCACCGACAACGAGGTGGCACAGAGCTGGACACGACATCAGGACGTACGCCTCACCGTGGATGCAAAACTCCAGACCCACATGCAGCAGAAGATGGAGGAAAATGCGTTCAACGGCTTCACACATAAATACAAGAACAAGATGAGGGCATCCGTGGTGGTGATGGATCCGGAGAGCGGCGACCTGCTCTGCTCGGCCAACTATCCGGCACCGGCACAGAAAGCTATCCAGTCGAATGCGGCATTCACTTATTACGAGCAGGCTGAGAAGGACCTTTCCACACAGGCATATACCGACCGCGATCTGGGACTGACATACCAGTCGAAACCGGGATCCACAGCCAAAGTGCTGTCAGCGCTGGCCGCATTCATGAAATACGGAAGCGACGCTGAAAACTTCGGGTACCAACTGCTGGGAGGTGAGCGGATCTCACACCGCGACACCACTTTCTACCGCCTGAAGGACGCACTGGTTCACTCGTCGAACAGCTACTTCGTCAAACTCGTACACGACAAGCGGTTATATACCGAACTCGACTCGCTCTACAAACACCTCGGGCTGAACATACAGATCGACCCGTTTAACGGTAACAAAAGGCGAAACAGATCCATCACACCGTATTTCCTCGACCCGTCTCTGCTCGACGAGCAAAAAAGCCGGGCATACGACAACGAGATGAACTACCTCGCTTCAGTGGCATACGAGAAATGGAACAGCTACCAGGAGAAACGGGTGAAAGACCCGCGCTATGTCGAGCGTTTCAGCGACCCGAAACAGGGATGGACCAAATGCGGATGCGCATGGGGGCAATACAACATCAAAGCGACGCCGCTCAATATGGCACTGGCGGTATCTACCGTCGTCAACGGAGGAATGCTTGTGCCGGTTCGCTTCGCTTTCGACAATTCATCCGGCTCACAGCCGATGCGGCTGATCGACATGACTTCGGCGGAGCGGATGAAAAGCATGATGGAGGCAGAGGCACAGAAATGGCCACAACACCACCTCCCGGCAGGAACGGGCGGAAAAACCGGAACACCTGTCCGACTGTTCGACGGCAAGAACGTGAACGATGCATGGTACGTATGCTTCATACCGAAAAAAAGCGGCAACGGATATCTCTCCGTCGTCGTACGCCTCGAACGGAGCGTCATCAACTCCAAAGCGGCCGTGAAATACCTCGGCGACGTGGTGCTCCCTGTGCTACGCTCCACCGGCTACACCCTCTGACAATCATCCTTCCTTCAACCGCAAATTCACTGTTCACTTTTCACTTTCCACTCTCAACTTTCCAACTTTCTCTAAACTCTAAACTCTAAACTCTAAACTAAAATTCACTTTTCACTTTCCACTTTTTTTTTCTTCATTATTCATTATTCATTCTCCATTTTTTTTGTAACTTTGCTTATTAATCTAAAACAACAATATTTTTCCGGAAAAAATGAAAAAGTATCTCTTGACAGCCATCGTATGCATGGCTTCTCTCACATCCATGGCCGATGAAGGCATGTGGATGATCTGTAACCTGTCTCCAAAGACAGCGGCAGTACTCAAAAGTATGGGACTGGAACTCTCTGTCGATGACATCTACAGCCAGGACCACCCGTCACTCAACGATGCCATCGTGCAGTTCGGAGGGTTCTGCTCTGGTGTGGTAGTCAGCAACGACGGACTGGTGTTCACCAACCATCACTGCGGCTACGGTTCTATCCAAGACCACTCCGCCCCTGATCACGACTACCTCAAAGACGGCTTCTTCGCAAAGACTTTCGCCGACGAGCTGCCGAACGAGGGACTCTATGTGGACTTCCATGTGGGAACCACCGAGGTGACCGACCAAATCATGAAATATGTCACTCCCGACATGGACGCGCGTCGCCGCAATCAGGTGATAGACTCCGTGGAGAACGTCATCACCAGTGCTATCGATGACCCTGAGAACGGTATCCACTCCGTTGTGGTCCCTTATTTCAAGACCAGCAAATATTTTCTGAGCATCTATGTGAAATACAGCGATGTGCGACTCGTTTTCGCACCGCCGCAGTGTCTCGGCAAACATGGAGGCGACACCGACAACTGGATGTGGCCGCGTCAGACATGCGACTTCTCTGTTTTCCGCATCTATGCGGGCAAAGACAATAAACCGGCTGAATACAGCAAGGACAATGTGCCGTTCCACCCGAAACGCTATGCCGTGGTGAGCACTCAAGGCTACAAACCGGGCGATTTCTGCATGACATTCGGCTATCCTGGCTCCACCGAGCGCTATATGAGCAGCTACGGCATCGACCACATGATCACATGCGAGAACATACCGCGTATCGACGCTCGTGATGCCAAACAGGAGGTGATGAAAGCGTCGATGAACTCGAGCGACGCGCTCCGCATCATGTACTCATCCAAATATGCGCAGAGCTCCAACTACTGGAAGAACTCCATCGGTATGAACAAAGCCATCAAGGAACTCGGCGTCATCGACGAGAAACAGGCGCTGGAGAAAGAGATTATGGACTGGGTGGCAAAAGACCCTGCGCGTCAGGCCCGCTACGGCGGTATGCTCGACTCCCTGCAGGTATTCTACAAAGGCAAGGAGAAGAACGACTATGCATACACCATGTGGGAAGAGTGTTTCTACGCAGGCAGCGACATCATGCAGTTCGCAGTATTGCAGTATATCGGTGCTATGCGCGACGGCAAAAAAGACTTCAGGAAGAGTGTGGAGAAAGCATATAAGGACATTGATTTAGCTACCGATAAGCAACTCTTCATCACATCGCTGCAGTGCTACCGCGACCATGTGTCGAAAGAATTCTGGCCGGACTTCTACCAGGAGATCGACTCGCTCTACGGAGGTGACATCGCCAAATTCGCCGACAACATCTACGACAAATCGACACTCTCCAAACCGGAGGAGATGCGACAGCTGGACGACATCACACCCCTCCTCCAGAGCGACCCGATGATGCAGACCGCTCTACAGGCCATCCTGCAGCTCTATTCCATGATGGGCGGCAACAAGGAGACCGACCACTATGAGCAGCTGCTGGGCGATGCACTCCGTGAGATGAATGCCGACAAAGAATACTATCCTGACGCCAACTTCACGCTCCGTATGAGCTACGGCATCATCGAGGGCTACACCACCAACGAGGGTGTCACCTACGAGTGCTACACCCCGTCACAGTCCATCATCGACAAATATGAGAAACAGGGCGATAACCCCGACTATGAGCTGACTGAGCCTGTATATAAATGGCTGAAGAAGGGTAAATACGGCAAACGCTATCTCGACAAGCAGTCGAAAGACATGCAGCTCTGCTTCCTCTCCAACAATGACATCACCGGAGGAAACTCAGGCTCTGGAATGTTCGACGGAAAAGGACGGCTCATCGGGCTGGCATTCGACGGCAACTGGGAAGCCATGTCGAGCGATATCCTCTTCAACGAGAAGCTGCAGCGATGCATCGGAGTGGATATCCGATACGTGCTCTCCGTCATCGAAAACTACGGTAAAGCCAAACGGCTCATCAAAGAACTGACTTTAGAATAACAACAAACAACTAACTAACATAAAATCCTGACGTATGAAGAATTGGAAGAATCACATGAAGTTTGCGACAGCGGCGCTGATGTCGTTGGTCGTAACGAACCTATGGGCTGCCAACACCAAGACAGTCTATAACGTGGACATCAGACGTACCATCAACCAGACCAGTGCATCAGTGCTCAACACCAACCCTAGCGTGCTCGGAGGAAAACTCAACTGCGTCCTGGCTAATGCGTTGTCTGACAAATCCGTGAAGTTCTATTCTGTGAATCCCACCTCAGGAAAATACTCACAGGGATCAACACTGAATTCTTACGGACACTATTTCAACGCCAACGGACTGGCTGTCTCGGCTGCCAACCAGAAGAAAGCCATCACAAGCGAGTTCAACGGCTCCACAGCTTTCACTATCAACACGATAGCAGGAATGGTGGAGGATGGAAACATCTACACCTGGAAACAAGCCCTGATCAACACCACCACTGCTGACACCCTGGAGTTCGACTTCGAGCTTACCATCGGCTCCGAGCAGTCTGTACAGTCCGACATGCCACTCTACAACCACCGTCCCGACAAGATGGACGCATGGCTCGCCGTGCCTTACGTGAAGGTGAACGACGGGGAAGAGGAGCGCAACAACTGCGTACAGGGCAACGTAGGCGACAACATCACCTTCGACATGAGGCCGCGAAATGAAGGCGACGAGGTGAGATTCAACGTCAGAGACGCCAACAACAAGAGCTTGAGACTCTACAGAAGCGAACCGTTCACTCTCGAGAACGTCACGCTTGAGAACGCGGGCTCATACACGCTTTCCGTTATCTACAAGACCGCCGAGGGCAAACAGTCATCTCAGACCTGCAACATCTATGTCGATGTGCAGGAGCACCAGGGTGAATACTACGACTGGAAAGCACATACGCCGTTCTGGAGCTACGACTTCCGCAACGAGAACCCTAACGGATTCCCACAACCGACCAAAGTACATAACTTCAAGAAAAAGAACGGACAGCCTGCCAACGTGGTGGAAGGCGAATGGTGGTCGGTGTTCTGGGGCGACGGACTCAATGCCGAAGTAGGCGAGAACAACTACAACGCCATGACCAATATGATGAAGAAATACGATGTGGACTTTGCCTATATCCGGGACGAGATGGGATGGCCGCCTGATATCAACGCGCGGCAGGGATGGAAGTCCTTCGTCTATATCTTCGGTTCAGGTCTGAGCAACGACAACACCTCTTCTACCGAACAAGGTGGATACCAAAGTTCCACAAACGTGGATGGCCGATCCTGGCCGTGCGTGTGGGCTTCCTATTATCCGGTAAGCCGCTTCCGCGACGATGCCGACAAGAAATGGAGCGACGGAGACTACCAGCGTGAGGCAATGATTCACGAGGGTATCCACGCACTATTTGCCGATTATAACGGTGTGAAGAACTCTGCTTGGTTCCACGAGGGTGGCAACGTGTGGCTCCAGATGGCGATGAACGCTAAGCGCGACAATGTTTATGGTTCTCCGGGATGGCTCGGTGTGGGTAACCTCATCTGCCCGTTCATGCCGATTGAATGCTACTCCGGATGGCTCCAGGACGGCTCGTTCGGAGGACCTAGCGCAGAAGGCGTGAATATGTATAACGGAGGACAGCAGATCTGCACATGGCGTAACCTCATCGGTGGTGTACAGTACGGAGAGGTGTTCCCGCTCTTCCTCGGAGAGTGTGTGGGCGAAGGTTCCGTACCTTGGATCTGGCGCTATTGCCGCACACGCGTGCTTGAGGGCATTGCCAAAGGTAACACGTCGGAGAATGTAGAAGGAATCGGTGACGAAGCTATGCGGCAGTTAATATTGCAATACCGTGCGCGACTCGCTACCATGGACTTCGGAGGATTCTCCAGCGGATGCCGTAACCTGCTCAACAACTATTTCGGTACCGTCGTGAAGCCAGAATGGGAACCTTACTGGATCAACGTGGCTCCGTTCTCACTCACGCCTTATCAGACGATGGAGCTCAACGACGACGAAGGATGGCTGGCACCGGATACCATCACCAACCCGGGATGGAGCGGCGGCAACATCATTCCTATCCATGTGAGCGACGAGGGATGTGAGGTGTTCTTCCGCCCTGAGGATGAGCAGATGCGGGCACAACTATGCTACCGCACGAAAAAGGGTGACTGCCACTACAGCCAGCCGGTGGCATGCGGGAAGATGAAACTCAGCTGGACAGACGACAACAAGCCGGCGAACAACGTGGTATTCGCAGTGGTTGCCAACACCGACTATGTTTACACGGGTGACGCTCAGCGCAAAAAGCACTGGGACTACCGGCTCAAACTGGGAGAGGGTGCCTACCAGGTGGCTTCTGAGAAAGTGAAATGGTATTTCTATGAGCAGAACCTCAAAGACGACTCGTTTGACCGTGAGGCAGTGGGTATCGAGGATGTGCAGATGGACAACACCATGGCTACCGTGCCGACCATCAAACTCCTGTCGGGTGTGCTTAGGGGCGGACAGCTGGTTCAGCTCGACCTCGACGGCATCTCACCAAAAGAGGTGACTGCACGACTGGTGGGTGTGAGCGGCATCATGATCGACGAACAGACCGTGAGTCCTTCCAACACTATCCAGCTCCCTGCTAACCTCCACAAGGGTATGTATATCCTTGCACTCCATCACAACGGAAAAATCGACACCTTCAAAGTATTCGTAGAATAATTTATGGGCAGGTATTATACCTGCCCTTTATACACTTCAAGATTTCATCATTCCTAATTCCTAATTCCTAATTAATTAAAGAATAATGAACGCAACCTCATTAAAGACCCAGCTGATTATCATGAACTTCTTGGAGTTCGCTGTATGGGGAGCATACCTCACCTGTATGGGCAACTACCTCGGAGTGGCAGGCTTGGGCGCAGAAATTTCATGGTTTTATGCCATACAAGGCATCGTGTCAATCTTTATGCCTACCATCATGGGTATCATCGCCGACAAGTATATCGAGCCACAACGGCTCCTCGGACTCTGCCATCTCGTGGCTGGATGTGCCATGCTGGCTTGCTGGGCTATGGGTATGTCGGCCGGATTCGGCAACCAACTGACGAACAAAGGACTGTTCATCGCAACATACACACTGAGCGTGGCGTTCTACATGCCTACGCTGGCACTCTCCAACACCGTGGCATTCACAGGACTGAAAAACAACGGGATGGACACTGTGAAAGACTTCCCGCCAATCCGTGTAATGGGCACGGTCGGATTTATCGCCACCATGTGGTTCGTCAACTGTGCGGTGCTCGACGAAAACGGGTTCTCGTTCACTCTCGGAGAGAACAGCCACAAGTTCCAGTACACCTACTGGCAGTTCTTCGTCTCAGGATTCCTGAGCATCCTGTTCTTCTTCTACAGCTTCGTGCTGCCAAGATGCGAGTTGACAAAGAATGACGGCAATGAGAGAAAATCGCTGGCTGAGACCTTCGGACTCAATGCCTTCAGACTCTTTAAGAGCAAGAAGATGGCGCTCTTCTTCATCTTCTCTGCAATGCTGGGTATGTCACTTCAGGTGACCAACGGATTTGCAGGCCCGTTCCTCACACATTTCAAAGGTGTGGAAGAATATGCCAACTCATTTGCAGCCAACAACGCTACCCTACTCACATCCATCTCACAAATCAGCGAAGCCTGCTGCATACTCCTCATACCGTTCTTCCTCAAGAAGTTCGGCATCAAGATTGTGATGCTTATCGCCATGACAGCATGGGTGTTCCGATTCGGATTCTTCGGACTAGGAAACCCTGCCATGCCGGGGGTCATTCTTTTCATCCTCTCCTGCATCGTCTATGGTGTGGCGTTCGACTTCTTCAACGTGTCGGGTGCGATGTACGTCGACCAGGAGTGCGACCCGTCCGTCAAAGCATCGGCACAAGGGCTGTTCATGCTCATGACCAACGGCATCGGAGCAACCATCGGCACGCTCTCTGCCGGAGCGGTGGTCAACACCTTCTGCAATTGGAACGACAACGGTTTCCTGGTGGGCAACTGGCAAACATGCTGGTTCATCTTCGCGGCATTCGCACTTGTTGTGGCCATCCTTTTCGCCATCTTCTTCGAGAATCCACAGAAAAAGAAAGCGGTGTAGTTTGAGAATTGACACGCGACATATCCCACTGATTCTCATCGTATTCCTGCTGACAGCATGCACAGGATGCGAGGAGCAGACAGGCAGCCGACACAAGACTGCCGAGGGATTTGGCATTCCAGAGAAGCAGACCATGACGGGAGTGGTGGGTATCTGCACCACTTCCGATGATATGGAGCTCATCACAGAAGACAGCACATCACTGTTCGTCGAAACCTTCAATAAAGTGGTTTTCGGAAGTTGTGAACCGGGAGACTCTGTGCACGTCACCTATATGGATATCGACGGACACCTTATCTCATCCGTCGTAATCAACCTGCGCCAACTCGCTCAACGGTGGAAAGCGGTAGGCGACTCCACCACCACAGCGCCGATAATAAAACTGCTGCCCGACAACCACGTCAGAAGCTATGCCGACGAGACCGACGACGAACAATATATCCAGTGGAACCTGTTCGATGGACAGCTTATGCTCACATCGCAGCCCGACTCGCTACAACCCGTCACGGTGGACACCTTCACCATCCGTTCACTCAACAGCGACTCTCTGGTGTTACGAAAAGAAAATCATACAATACTTTATATCAAGCACTAATGAAAAAAATCTTATTGACACTGGCGGCCTTGATACTTTTCAGCGCTGCCTCAGAGGCTAAAAAGCCGAAAGAGACTCCGAAGACCGACCGCGAAGTGTGGGTGGACATCATGTATCAGATGGCCGAACCTGTGCTGAAAAATATGGCTGAAGGCAAGCTGCAGCAGTCCATGACCGTGGAGAACGGAGGACTGGAGCTTTCACCTACATGGGACAACCGCGACAAGAAAGTGAGCTATATGGAATGCTTCGCGCGACTGATGGCAGGACTGGCTCCATGGCTCTCACTTCCGGATGACAACACCGACGAGGGCATCAAGCGCAAACAGCTGCGAGAATGGGCACTCAAGGCTTATGCCAATGCCGTGGACCCGGATAGTCCCGACTACCTGGGATGGAAAAGCGGCGGACAGACACTGGTGGACGCTGCCTATCTGGTGGAAAGCCTCTACAGGGGATACGATGCCCTGTGGATACCACTCGACCACCTGACCAAAGACCGCTACATCAAGGAGATACAGGGACTGCGGCGCTACGACCCACCATATACCAACTGGCTGCTCTTCGTGGGCATGGAAGAGGCGTTCCTCATGTATGTGGACGCCAGCTACGATGCATTCCGCATCAAAATGGCTGTGAGCAAGGCAGAGGAATGGTATATCGGCGACGGACTCTACAGCGACGGACCGTCGTTCGCCTTCGACTACTACAATGCTTACGTCATACAGCCGATGTATACGGAAATTCTGGAGATGGTGGCGGCAAAGAAACCAAACGACACCTATCTCATACGAAGCCATGGCGATAAGGACAACAAACGCAACGGAGCAAGAAACCGTCTGCAGGAGGTGGTGAAGCGTATGCAGAAATACTCGGTGATACTCGAGCGCTTCATTTCACCTGAAGGTACATACCCTGTAGTAGGACGAAGCATACCTTACCGCATGGCTGTGTTCCAGCCGCTGGCTCAGCTGGCATGGCGAAAGCAACTGCCGAAAGAGCTCACAAACGGACAGGTGAGAGCGGCACTCACGGCTGTTGCGAAAAACATGTTCCTCAAAGCGGACAATTTCAACGACAAAGGATTCCTTACCATCGGATTCCTCGGCAACCACCCGAACGTGGCGGACTGGTACACCAACAACGGTTCCCTTTATATGACCTCTCTGGCATTCATGCCGCTCGGACTTCCGGCCGACGACCCGTTCTGGACCGACCCGGCAGAGAAATGGACGTCCAAGAAAGCATGGGAGGGCGACGACTTCCCGAAAGACCATAAGTGGGACATCAACCGCCAAATCCTCTACTGGGAATAAAAACAGTTCAAAGTAAACTTACTCTAAAGTTCAAAGTTCAAAATTCAAAGTTCAAAGTTCAAAGTATTTTTTATGCAAAAAATCATCATTCTTGACTTTGGTTCACAGACCACACAACTCATCGGACGCCGCGTGCGTGAGATGGACACATTCTGCGAAATTCTTCCTTACAACAAATTCCCGCACGACGACCCCGATGTCATCGGAGTCATCCTCTCGGGCAGCCCCTTCTCCGTTTACGACCAGGAGACGTTCAAGGTGGACCTCACCGATATCCGAGGCAAATACCCGATTCTGGGCATCTGCTACGGAGCACAGTTTATGAGCTACACCTACGGAGGAAAAGTGGAGCCGGCAGGCACCCGTGAGTACGGGCGGGCCAACCTCACCTCTTTCGACGCTGACAACCCGCTCTTCAAAGGATTCGACGAGAACTCACAGGTGTGGATGAGCCACGGCGACACCATCACTGCCATCCCACAGGGATTCAAGAAAATAGCATCCACACAGAAGGTGGAGTTCGCAGCCTACCAGGCAAAAGGCGAACCTCTGTGGGGCGTACAGTTCCACCCGGAAGTTTACCACACTTCCCAGGGAAGTCTCCTGTTGAAAAATTTCGTGGTGGATATCTGTGGAAGCCGTCAGCAGTGGAGCGCAGCCTCATTTGTCGACACCACCGTGGCTGAACTGAAAGCACAACTGGGCAACGACCGTGTAATCCTTGGACTGTCGGGCGGAGTGGACTCTTCTGTGGCGGCTGTGCTGCTCAACCGGGCCATCGGCAAGAACCTCACCTGCATCTTCGTCGACCATGGCATGTTGCGTAAGAACGAGTTCCGCAATGTCCTCAACGACTACGAGTGTCTCGGACTGAACGTCATCGGAGTAGATGCCTCGGAGAAATTCTTCAAGGAACTGGAGGGTGTTTCAGAACCGGAACGCAAGCGCAAAATCATCGGTGCCGGTTTTATCGACGTGTTCAACGCTGAAGCACAGAAGATCACCGATGCCAAATGGCTGGCACAGGGCACCATCTACCCCGATCGCATCGAGAGTCTCAACATTACAGGTAAAGTCATCAAGAGCCACCACAACGTGGGCGGACTGCCCGAGAAGATGCACCTCCAGCTCTGCGAACCCCTCAAATGGTTGTTCAAAGACGAGGTACGGCGTGTAGGACGCCAGCTGGGTATGCCGGAACATCTGATCACACGGCATCCGTTCCCGGGACCGGGACTGGCAGTACGTATCCTGGGGGACATCACACGTGAGAAAGTACGCATCCTCCAGGATGCCGACGACATCTTCATCCAGGGTCTGCGCGACTATAAAGTGAATATGTCGGCAGAGCAGGCAAAGAAAGTGCTGGCTGCAGGATCACCCCTCGCATACACATCCGACGGCGAGGTGGCAGTATCACTCTACGACCAGATCTGGCAGGCGGGTGTCATCTTGCTGCCTGTGAAGTCTGTAGGCGTTATGGGCGATGAACGCACCTACGAGCGTGCTGTGGCACTGCGGGCCGTCACATCCACCGACGCCATGACCGCCGACTGGGCACACCTCCCGTACGACTTCATGGCCAAGGTCTCCAACGACATCATCAACCATGTCAAAGGTGTCAACCGCGTCTGCTACGACATCTCATCAAAACCACCAGCCACCATCGAGTGGGAGTAAACCAAAAAAAATCCGGCAGTCAATCGACTGCCGGATTTTTTTGCCTGTTGCTTGATCTTATTTTATCAGAGCCTGTGCTTTGGTCATGGCTTTATCGAAAGCCTTGCGGACCTTGTCGGTGCCGGTCTTAGTGGCGTCGTAGAGCGTCCACAAGTCGAACTTCTTGGTGGCGTCCACCTGCGCCTGTGTGAGGGCTTTGGCACGTGCCTCGGTCTTCACCTCCTCAGCTACCGGGGCGAAGGCATGACGGAAACCGTCCTTGATGTCGAAGCAGTGGCCGCGGGTGAAATCAGGAAATTCCACGGCTGCACAGTTATGATCCATAGAAAGACTTCCCAACTCAGCCAGACAGCTCCACTCTGCCAGGTCGTAAACATCCATGTCAAGCGGCAGACCGTTCTGCAAGCAGTAAACGAGACGAGAGTCCATGATATAGTCCATACCACCGTGGCCGCCTACCTCAAGGGCCTTCTCACCGAACTTCACGAGAATCGGGTGACGGTATTTGTCCTCCAGTGCCTTATGGGCTTTCTCCGGCAGGAAGTCGTGATAGCTAATCCGTTCGTCGCTCTGCACACCTACGGCGTTGAGCTGCTCCTTGGAGAGAGAATAGTGCTCCACCGGATATTTGGTGGCATATCCCTTTGTACCGGTGAGGGTGTGGATGCGGTTGTAAGGCTGCGGTGTCATGGTGTTGTGTTCAATCTCAATCACATGTCCGTTGGCAGTACGCATGAGTGTGGTGGTCTGGTCACCGTTACGGAACTCCTCGCACGGCTTGCCTGTACGCTGCTCCACCAGCTCTTTGCCGATGACCGACTTGGTATCCATAGCCACAAGTGTCTTAATCTGGTCGCCACGATGGATATTCATCACCTGTGCCACCGGTCCCATGCCGTGCGTGGCATAGATGTCGCCGCGAGAGTGACGGTTATAGTAGAGACGCCATCCCAGCTGCTCTTTCTCTGTAGGGTTTTTCCAGTAGATGTCCCAGAACGGCTCCAGCGTGTGGATATAAGCGCCGGCTGCACGAATCACCTCACCGAACACTCCCTGCTGTGCCATATTCAGAGCTGTCATCTCGTACCAGTCGTAGCAGCAGTTTTCAAGGATCATACAGTGGAGCTGTTTTGCCTCAGCCAGGTTGATCAGTTCCCAGCACTGCTCCAAATTCATGGCAGACGGCACCTCGATGGCCACGTTCTTACCTTGCTCAAGAGCATATTTGGCAATCGGGAAATGGTGCTCCCAGTCGGCAGCCACGTACACCAGGTCGATGTCGGGACGCTCACAGAGGGCTTTGTAGCCGAACTCACCACTGTAGATGGCGGCTGGAGGCAGGTTTTTCTTGCGCAGGTATTTCTGGCAGTTCTCAGCACGTTCAGGCACGAAGTCGCAGAGTGCAACAATCTGCGTGCCATAGATTTCTGTATAGCGTTCCACAGCCGGTTCGCCTCGCATTCCGAGACCTACGAAGCCTACGCGCACGAGCTCCATCTTCGGGAGTGCGAGCTGTAGTACAGATTTCTGACCAGCTGGCCGAACAGGGTTGTCAATCACGATGGTGCCCTCATTCCAGTGCCACTTGGTGGACGGAGAGAGCGACTGTGCATCGGCGCTAAACGGCAGTGCCATAAAAGCCAATGCTAAAAGAATGGATTGGAGTTTTTTCATATTATAGTTTATTGATGTATTCGCGGATTTCCTCCTCCGCTTCTTCGATGCGGTGAAGTAAGGTAAGCTGGTTTTGTGTCCTCACAAGGTTGTGTTTCGGATACTGTATCTTGTAGTAGGTATCACCGTTGATATAGTCGGTGAGAAAACGGGCTGCCTGCATATACGGGAAGAGCTCCACTGCATACGGCAGCATCTGTATCTCAATCGGAGTCAGGAACGTACGTGCGCTGCTCAGATATCCTTCGGTAAAGGCCTTGAAGATATCCATCCGGAAAGAGATCTTCTCCAGGTCGGGGTCGTCCTCCGCCACGGTGTTGGCTGCAGACCGCAGGAAGTCTCCATAGTCGGAGAAGATGAACGAAGGCATGATGGTGTCGAGGTCAATCACGCAGAGGAAGCTGCCGTTTTCGTCAAACAGCATGTTGTTCACTTTCGTGTCGCAGTGGCATATCCGTTTCGGCAGACGGTCCTGGCGGAACAGCGTCTCGGCTTGGGTCATTCGTCCTGCGCGGCTCTCAATCTCATCAACGAGCGACCGTACTCCTTCGGCACGGCCCGTCGGGTCGGTCTTGACAGCCTCCCGCAGCTGACGCAATCGCAGTTCCATATTGTGAAAGTCGGGAATACTCTCGCCGATGGGTTTCTGGATGTCTGCCAACATCGCCTGGAACTGACCGAAGGCACGGCCGGCCAGACGTGATGAGTCGGGGGTGACATGCTCTTTTGTCACGGACCGCGGGATAAACACCGTCATCCTCCAGTAGCCCTTGTCATCCTTCATGTAGGTCTTGCCGTCGTGAGCAGGAACGAGGGTGAGCACCTTGCGGTCGATATCTGTCTCGCCGGCAGCGATGAGTTTGCCTCGGATATGGTCGGTGACATACTCGATGTTATGCTGCAGCAGTTCAACATCCTTGAAAACGGCGTTGTTGATGAGTTGGAGAACATAATCGGGTGTGTCCTCCTCCTGTGTCTTGACGAAAAGCGTGGTGTTAATCAGTCCGTTGCCGAGCGGACGAATCTCCTCCGGTATGCCTTTCAGCTGGAACTGACAAAGGAGGTTCTCGTAATTTTCCATTTAGTTAGTTTTTTAATTGACAGTTAACAAAACATATCATCCGAACTTCAGAACACAGATATCTTAAGCAATCATAATTATGAAACCGAAAGCTGACAAAGTTCAAAGTAAACTTACTCTAAAGTTCAAACCTCAAACCTCAAAGTTCAAAGTTCTGCGGTGAGTTCCACCGGGCAGTGGTCAGACCCGAATATTTCGGTGTGGATTTTTGCATCCTGAAGCTGTGGTTCGAGCCGTTTGGACGACAAGAAGTAGTCGATACGCCACCCTGCGTTTTTCTGCCGAGCCTGGAAGCGGTAGGACCACCATGAATAGATGTCTGTCTGGTCGGGATAGAAGAAACGGAACGTGTCGGTGAATCCGGCATTCAGCAGGGCTGTCATCTTCGCGCGCTCTTCATCGGTAAAGCCGGCATTACGACGGTTGGTCTTCGGGTTTTTCAGGTCGATTTCCTGATGTGCCACATTCATATCGCCGCAGACGATGACAGGCTTACGGGCGTCGAGCGATTTGAGATAGTCTCTGAACGCGTCTTCCCACGTCATACGGTAATCCAACCGCCGCAGCTCATCCTGCGAGTTGGGTGTATAGACGGTCACGAGAAAGAAACTCTCCATCTCCAGGGTGATTACCCTTCCTTCATGGTCATGCTCCTCGATATCAAGCCCGTAGGTCACGTTCAGCGGTGTGTGGCGGGTGTAGATAGCGGTGCCCGAATAGCCTTTCTTCTCAGCATAGTTCCAGTAGGAGAGATAGCCAGGAAAGGCCAGGTCGAGCTGGCCTTCCTGCATCTTTGTCTCCTGCAGGCAGAAGAAGTCGGCGTCGAGTTCGAGAAACGCCTGTTCGAATCCCTTACCCACACAGGCCCTGAGGCCGTTCACATTCCAGGAGATAAATTTCATAGTCGATATGTTTGATGTACTTTTAACCCTTTATTTCACATACTGTGCGAAATCGGTGAGATGCATGTCGCCCTCGCGCAGGAAGGTGTCGTGCATAGCGAATGCGGCTGAGAGCTTGTGACAAGTCTGACCTTTGTCGGCAATCTTGAGGTAGTCCCACAGGAGCTGCTTGTAGTCAGGGTGTGCACAGTTCTCGATGATGGCTTTCGCGCGCTCCACCGGAGATTTTCCACGCAGGTCGGCAACGCCCTGCTCTGTGATGATCACATTGACATCGTGTTCTGTGTGGTCCACATGTGAACAGAACGGCACGATGGCGCTGATCATACCGCCTTTGGCTACAGAAGCACATGTGAAGATCGACAGATAGGCGTTACGCTCGAAGTCGCCTGAGCCTCCGATACCGTTCATCATCTTCGTTCCACAGATATGGGTGGAGTTGGCATGACCGAAGAGATCCACCTCGATGGCGGTGTTGATGGCGATGACACCCAATCGACGGATGATCTCAGGACTGTTGGAGATTTCCGACGGACGGATGACCAAGCGGTCTTTGAACAGGTCGATATCTTCGTAGATGCCCTGAAGCACATCGTTGGTGACGGTGAGTGAGCAGGTAGATGCGGTCTTCACACGTCCATGACGCATCAAATCGACGATAGCAGGCTGCAGCACCTCTGTATATACGTTAAAGTCTGGCACCTCAGGATTGTTACCCAATGCGCCGAGGATGGCATTGGCTGTGGTGCCCACACCGCTCTGGAGCGGGAGGAATGTGCTTGGGATGATGCCGCGCTTCATGTCGGACATCAGGAAATGCGCCACGTTCTCACCAATCTTGTCGGTCACCGGGTCGCGGTCGGCGAATCCACGTGCCTCATCAGGCAGGTTACACTCCACCACTCCCACGATTTTGCTTGGGTCGAGCTGGAGATAAATTGTACCGATGCGGTCGCTTGGCTTCTCGATGTTGATGGCTTTACGGTCGCATGGGTCGAGCGGTTCATACACGTCGTGCAGACCGATGGAACGGGTGCTGTGGAATGAGTTGAGCTCGAGGATGATACCTTTTTTTGCCAAACGTGCTGCCGTAGGTGCGATACCACCGGCGGAAGTGAGATATACTTTTCCGTCTGGTTCAATAGCACAGACCTCCAGGATTGCCCAGTCCACTTCACCAAGGAATCCGTAACGCAGTTCCTGTGCCATCTGGCTGAGGTGGATGTCGTTGTAGGCAATTTCCCCCCTGTTTACCGATTTACGGAATGAAGGGTTGGTGGTGTATGGCGCACGGTATTTGATGGCATGCTCCTCAGCGAGCAGTCCGTCACAGCTCTGACCGGTGCTGGCGCCAGTGAAGATACCCACTTGGAAAGGTTTGCCTGCCTCATGCTCAGCATGTGCGATTTTTGCTAACTCTGCAGTTACCGCTTTCGGTGTTCCTGCAGGCGTGAAACCACTCAAGGCGATGTTCTCGCCGTTCTTGATTAACGATGCAGCCTCAGCTGCCGTAATTCTTGTAAAAGACATAATTATTGTGTTTTTGTAAATTTTTGCAAAGTTACGATTAAGCGAGCACAAAAGCAAATAAAACAAAGTTTTAAATTTGATTTTGTCGAGCGATAGTAACTTCGAGCGAAGCTCAAATTACGATTAAGCGAGCACAAAAGCAAATAAAACAAAGTTTTAAATTTGATTTTGTCGAGCGATAGTAACTTCGAGCGAAGCTCAAATTACGATTAAGCGAGCACAAAAGCAAATAAAACAAAGTTTTAAATTTGATTTTGTCGAGCGACAGTAACTTCGGGCGAAGCTCAAATTACAAAAAATAAGTGA
>FLNU01000539.1_pt1 | contig 48201 bp, 30 predicted proteins | sample 1140361 | NCBI WGS metagenome assembly FLNU01 (sample SAMEA3878206, study PRJEB12797) | bioreactor metagenome | biome: Moose rumen | place: Sweden | collected 2011-10 | reverse complement strand
AAAAGGTCGAGAGTCCCATTGCCTTGGGAGCGCGGACCTCCCCGTCCGCAGTATCTTCACGCAGATATAAAAAGGGGCACACAGGATTCAGTTCCTGTGCGCCCCAATGCTAATTGGACTCAGTCCAACCTTTCATCATTGGTTACTTCTCCTTGAGCAAGTCGCGAATTTCGGTCAGCAACTTCTCCTCAGCCGATGGTTCTGCAGGAGCAGGCTCCTCTTCCTTCTTGCGAGTGAGTTTGTTGATTCCCTTGATAGCCAGGAAAATGCAGACAGCAATGATGAGGAAATCAACAATGTTCTGGATGAACATGCCGTAGTTGAGCGTGATGGCTTCAGTTGCCTCGTGGATAAGGTTGCCTGCCTCGTCCAGTTCTTCAGGCACGGCATCTTTCAGCGTGACAGAGAGTTTAGAGAACTGAGCATTGCCCACCAAGGCAGCCACAGGTGGCATGATGACGTCGTTGACAAGCGAAGTTACAATCTTGCCAAAAGCACCGCCGATGATAACACCGACTGCCATGTCCATTACGTTGCCCTTGAGGGCAAATTCTTTAAATTCTTTCAGAAAACTTGCCATAGTTTGTAGAAATTAAAAGGGTGATAAATAGAATTTGATTTTCGCGAAGGTACGATTATGCCAGCGAAATGACAAATTTAAATTAAAAAAACTTAAATAAAACAGAAAAAAAAGGTGACAGAGGAAAATAAAAACTCCTTTTCGTTTTGTATTGAGTTACGTAATTTGTAACTTTGCATTCAGATTAGAGAAAGCAAATTGTACTTATCGGAAAATATGTTCTATCAATGGATTAAATCCTTAACTGAGATGGTTACAACCTCCAGTAAAATCAAGGGTTTTCTTCTCTTGACCCTCTTCGTTCTGGTGGTTGTCGCGTGCAAGTCGGCAGAACGGTGTAATTGTGGATGAAGAATGAGTTTATTTATTTCATAATTTCTAATTTAAAATTCAAAAGACATGGCAAACGTTAAAGTAGCAATTAACGGCTTTGGCCGTATTGGTCGCCTCGCTTTCCGTCAAATGTTCGAGGCCGAAGGTTATGAAGTAGTCGCTATCAACGACTTGACAAGCCCAAAGATGCTGGCTCACCTGCTGAAGTACGACACCGCTCAGGGCGGTTTCGCCGGCAAGTTCGGTGAAGGCAAGCACACAGTAGAGGCTACTGAAAACTCCATTATCGTTGACGGTAAGGAAATCACCATCTATGCAATGCCTAACGCTGCAGAACTGCCTTGGGGCAAACTCGGTGTTGACGTAGTGCTGGAGTGCACAGGTTTCTACACCTCTAAGGCAAAAGCAGAAGCACACATCCAGGCCGGTGCAAAGAAAGTCGTCATCTCTGCTCCCGCAGGCAATGACCTCCCAACCATCGTCTACAATGTGAACCACAAGACACTGAAGAAAGAAGACACCGTGATTTCTGCCGCCAGTTGCACCACCAACTGCCTGGCTCCCATGGCTGCCGCCCTCAATGCCTACGCACCTATCCAGAGCGGTATCATGAGCACCATCCATGCCTACACAGGTGACCAGATGATTCTCGACGGCCCACAGCGCAAGGGTGACCTCCGCCGCAGCCGCGCCGGTGCCTGCAACATCGTACCTAACAGCACGGGTGCTGCCAAGGCCATCGGTCTCGTAATTCCTGAACTGAACGGCAAACTCATCGGTTCTGCACAGCGCGTTCCAACCCCAACAGGCTCAACCACCATCCTCGTGGCTGTTGTCAAGGGCAAGGAAGTGACTGTAGAAGGCATCAACGCCGCCATGAAGGCTGCAGGCACTGAGAGTTACGGCTACACAGAAGACCAGATCGTAAGCAGCGACATCATCGGCATGAAGTACGGTTCACTCTTCGACGCCACCCAGACCATGGTGAGCAAGATAGACGACGAAACCTTCCAGGTTCAGGTAGTCAGTTGGTACGACAACGAGAACAGTTACACCAGTCAGATGGTTCGCACCATCAAGTACTTCGCAGAACTCTAAAAAGAAACCGGAAAACTTCTCTTAACTTCCATTCACTTAATACAGAAGCGAGAGGAGTATAAAAAGAAGCGGGGTGACTCTCCATCTGGGAGAGCCATCCCGCCTTTTTCCGTTGCACCTTATTATGAACTAAATATCCTCACATCATTGTTTATTTGAAATGGATTAATTTATTCTACATAAAAAAATAAAACAGTTTTCAGTTTTTCAGATAATCCTTAAATTTGTGTCTGTACAGCCTGAACAAAATAAAGTATGGGCTTTCGCTCAATTTCTCCGACGAAATTCCACTTCGAATGAAGAATCAATGAGCACAAATATATTTCGATTGGATTGTACGTACATAGCGTAGACTTCACTTTGGAATATATAGGCTGTGGAAGGCCTGTCGGAGAAAAGTGGGCCTACGCTTTTTGTATATTAAAATGCACGCATAAATTTCAGAGATACGCTGAAGAAATACAGTCTGTATTCTTTAATAACTTAAATTCAACATGAAGAAAAAACTTTTGCTATTGCTGTTGTTGTGCAGCAGTCTCACAATGATGGCAGAAGGTGTCAGATGCTACAGTCTGGTGGCATGGACAAAAAGCGGAGAGCAGTTTTCGTTCCCTTTTGAGGCCGAACCAAGAATCACCATCGAGGGCACGCGGTTCGTGGTTACTTCCACACAGGTGACCATGGATTACGCCGCAAGCGACATCGAGCGTTTCACCCTCTCTTACACAGAACTTCCACCAGAAGAACCTGACGCGCCGGAAGAACCGTTTACTCCCGACCCACCCGCAGAGACCAACTACCACCTCATCGTGTGGACCGCCGACGGCAACCACCGTGCATTCGCCTTTGCCGACCAACCACGTGTGACCATTGAGGACGGCTGGTTTGTTGTGGCTTCTACTCGCACCACTATGCGCTATGCCGCCACCAGCGTCGAGAAGTTCACCTTGCTTGACGGAGACGAGGAGACAGGCATTGAGGGTGGAGCGTGGAGGGTGGAGCGTGAAGCGTGGAATATCGAGCGTGAAGTGTTGAGCATGCGGGGCATGTCAGGCCAGTCCGTAATCCGCATCCTGACCGTTGGCGGCAGTGTCGTAAGGCAGATGCGTGCTGCCGACGATGGCAACGTATCCTTGTCCATAGCCGACCTTCCCCGAGGCATCTATGTGGTTCAGACCCCGACGAAGTCCTTCAAGATTGCCAAGAAATAATGTCTCATTTGTGGGTGCGGGTGTCTCGCCCGCGGACACACACATAATTCCACCCCAGGCGAGACACCTGCGCCCCCAATCATTGATATAAAAAACATTTTTATTAATTATCAAAAACAGACAAACATTACGAAAAAACAACTGATTATTGCTGCTTGCCTGATGTTGTCGGGCATGACGGCCAGTGCACAAGGCATTGTCGTGAACAAAACAGACGGCACGAAAGTCTACTATGCCGCCGAGGAGGTGGAGAGCATCACAACCTATGGTTACGATCAAACGCCTGCCAACCCGGGCACGGCCCCTTCCACCGTCCAGGCTGTTGATTTGGGTCTGAGCGTGAAGTGGGCGAGCCACAACGTGGGTGCTTCGAAGCCTGAAGACTATGGTGGTTACTACGCCTGGGGCGAGACGGAAGAGAAGGGTTATTATGATTGGAGTACCTACATCCACTGCGATGGTTCAGATGATACCTGCCACGACATCGGTTTCAACATTTCCGGCACTCAGTATGACGTTGCCCACGTGAAGTGGGGTGGCTCCTGGCGCATGCCGACACAGGACGAGATAAATGAACTGATTGATAACTGCACATACGAATGGACAGCGTTGAGCGGTGTGCGGGGTGGCAAGTTCACATCCAGGAAGAACGGCAACTGGATATTCCTTCCTGCGGCTGGTCGCCGCTGGTACGATGTACTCAACGACGGGGGCTCCTACGGCTACTACTGGTCGGGTACGCTCTACGAGAGCTACGCGAGCGGCGCGTACTCCCTCAGCTTCTACAGTGGCAGCATCTACTGGGACACTTGGGACTACCGTTACGGCGGGCCATCCGTGCGTCCAGTCACAGAATAATTTTATTTGATTTATTTACTTGATTCGATTTATTTAGGGCGCGCATAGAAAAGCGCGCCTCCCTGGGAATAATCCCTTGCTCGTAGTTTCTGTCCCCTGATATCGGGGGACAGAAACTACGAGCAAGGGTTTTTATAAGTTTTATTTTCTGCGGATAAGTTTTATTTTCTGCGGATGTAGGCAATGACGTCGCCTTTTGAGACTTTTGTGCCTTGGCTGGCACAAATCTCGACGAGTTTGCCGCCGAGGGCTGCCGGAATCTCTTCGATTTGTCCGAAGCGGTTGAGGAGGTAGCAGAACCGGTCGCCTTCCTTGTACTGCTTTCCCACCATGGGGTCGATGCTTTTGACGCATTCGCCGTCGCCTCCGACTTCCCACATGATAGTGCCGCTGTCGTGTGCTACGATGGCGTCGGCTTCGGCATGTTTGTAGGCGGCCACTTCAGCCAGCGACAGGCCTTTCTTCTGCATTTCCTTTTCTTTGGCCTCGCGCAGGTCGTTCAGGAAACGTTCTTTTGCTACGCCACTCTTGTAGTCGCGGTACTGGCTTTCGTGCATGGCAAATTCGAAGAGTTCTTCGTCGTCTTCGCCACGTTCCCAGCCGTTTTCTTCCATTTCCTTGATGAAGCGGGGCAGGTCGTCGGGATAGTACGACTGTGGGTCGGCGTCGGTAAATTCGTAGCCTTTCTCCTTGGCCAGTTCGATGATTTCGGGAGCCACCTCGCCGGGCAGTTTTCCGCTTTTGCCGAGAATCATGCCCCAGATGGACTGGTCCATCATGGTGTAGCGTGGTTTTCCCATCGACTCGGTGAGGAGGTTCATCAGGGCTATGTTCTTGACATATTGTGAGAAGGGTGTCACCAGTGGTGGGTATCCGACGCGCGGCCATACGTAGGCTACTTCGTTGAAGAGGCGCACGAGGATGGCGTCTTCGCTCAATTCCTCTTCTCCCTTGTTTTTTCGGTTGGTATTGATGGCGTTCATCACGCCTTTCAGGTCGGCCATCATGCTGCCCATCATGCCGCCTGGCAGTCCGCAGCCAAGCAGCAGGGACGACATCAGTTTGTTGCTGGGGTTCATGAAGTAGCCGAGGAAGTCGTCGATGAACTCTTGTGTGAGTTTGCGGGCTTCCATGTAGGCGTCCATGTTGATTTCCGGCACGTCGAATCCGTAGTTTTTCAACATGCTCTGTACGGAGATGATGTCTGGATGCACTTTTCCCCAGGAGAGTGGCTCGATGGCTGTGTCGATGATGTCGGCTCCGTTCTTGCATACTTCGAGTATGCTGGCCATGGAGAGTCCGGGTCCGCTGTGTCCGTGGTATTGTATGATGGTTTCGGGATGTCTGGTCTTTATCATGGCGACCAGTTTGCCGAGCATGGCTGGCTGTCCGATGCCTGCCATGTCCTTCAGGCAGATTTCGGGTGCTCCGGCGGCAATCAGTTGTTCGGCGATGCCTGCATAGTACTCAGCCGTGTGGATGGGGCTCGTGGTGATGCAGAGTGTGGCCTGTGGTGTCATTCCGCCTTCCAGTGCATACTTGATGGAAGGTATGATGTTGCGCACGTCGTTCAGTCCGCAGAAGATGCGGGTGATGTCCACTCCCTGTGCATGCTTCACTTTGTACATGAGGCGTCGTACGTCGGCTGGCACGGGGAACATGCGCAGTGCATTGAGGCCTCGGTCGAGCATGTGTGTCTTGATGCCCACTTCGTTGAAAGGCTTGGTGAAGGCACGCACTGCCTTGTTGGGGTTTTCTCCGTATAGGAGATTCACCTGTTCGAAGGCGCCGCCGTTTGTTTCTACACGTGCAAAGCACCCCATCTTGATGATGACAGGTGCGATGCGTTCCAACTGGTCCTTTCGAGGCTGGAATTTACCGCTCGACTGGAACATGTCCCGATACACGAGACTGAACTGAATCTTTCTCTTTTCCATATTTTGAGAACACTACCGTAGATGTTTTTTGAAATTCGCCTGTAAAGATACAAGTATATTTTTTCTTGGCAATGCTTCAGGCCCGATTATTTGCATTTTTTTTCGGAAAAGAGGGTCAGGGGAGGAGGCTGCCGACTTGGTAGACGAGTGTGGCGGAGAGCCATGCGATGGCCGTGGTGTAGAGTGCGGTGAAGAGTGCCCATCGCCAGTGTGAGGATTCGTTTTTGATGGCGATGCAGGCAGGGATGCATGGCATGTAGAGGAGGACGAAGATGAGGAAGGCGAAGGCGGCCGATGGTGTGAGGCCGGAGTGTGCAATGATGCGTGAGAGTCGGGCGGTGTCGTCCTGCTCGCCTGCTGACGGTCCCGTGGCCAGGTCTGTCTCGTCGGCGCTTGTGCTGTAGAGCACGCCCATGGTGCTTGCCACGATTTCCTTGGCACCGATGCCGGTGATGATGCTCACGCCTTCTTTCCAGGCAAATCCGCAGGGGCGCAGTGCTGGCTCGACGGCTTTGCCGATTCGTCCGATGTAACTTTGCTCCATTTGTTGTTCCTGTGTCATGTTGGCTCTGCCGCGGGGAAAGTAGGAGAGTGCCCATACGATGATGGAGGCCACGAGTATGGTGGTTCCCATCTTTTTGAGGTATTGCTTTCCTTTCTCCCAGGTGTGTCGCAGTACCGACTTGCCCGATGGCAAGCGGTAGGGCGGCAGTTCCATGACGAAGGGGCTGGTCTCGCCCCTCACCACGTATCGGCTGAAGATGTGTGCCATGAGGATGGACATGAGGATGCCGACGGTGTAGAGTGAGAGCAGGATGAGTGCCGAGTTGTGTGGAAAAAAGGCTCCGATGATGATGATGTAGACTGGCAGTCGGGCCGAGCAGGACATGAGCGGGATGATGAGCATGGTGATGAGGCGCGACTTGCGGTCTTCGATGGTGCGTGTGGACATGATGGCGGGTATGTTGCAGCCGAATCCCATGATCATGGGGATGAACGACTTGCCGTGCAGTCCCATGTGGTGCATGATTTTATCCATGATGAATGCTGCGCGTGCCATGTATCCTGAGTCTTCCATCCACGATATGAATGCGTAGAGAATCATGATGTTTGGCAGGAAGACGATGACTCCGCCGACTCCTCCCACGACTGCGTCGGCCAGCAGGTCGCGCAGGGGGCCTGCGGGCAGGTTGTCGGAGATGATGCCGCCCAGCCATCCCACTGCCTGGTCGATCCAGTCCATCGGGTACTGCCCTATGTTGAAGGTGCAGAAGAACATGACATACATGAGCAGCAGGAAGATGGGGTAGCCCAGTGCGGGGTGGGTGACGACGGTGTCGAGGTAGCGTGTGAGTTGTCGGGTGTATTGCAGTTTTTTTGTGAAACATTCCTTCAGTGCACCTTGTATGAATCCGTATTTGGCATCGGTGATGGCACTTTCCGGGTCTTCGTGAATCTCCTTCACGATGTCGTGCTGACACTGTTCGCGGGTGCGGAATATTTCCTCTTGGTTGTCGAACTGCTTGACGACCGTCTCGATTTGGCGGTCGTTTTCCAGCATCTTGATAGAGAGGAAGCGGGCGGAGTAGTTGAAGTGGGGTTCGGGATTCTTGCGGATGTCTGCCTCGATGCGTTCGATGCAGTCTTCGAGCAGTCTGCCGTGGTTCACGTGGATGTGGCGGAACGTCTTCTGCGTACCTTCGTGTATTTCGATGATGGTTCGGAACAGTTGTTGCACGCCCTCGCCGGTTCGACCGACGGTGGGCACGATGGGCACGCCCAGCAGAGTGCCCAGTAGTCCGGTGTCCAGTTGGTTGCCTGCTTCGCGCAATTCGTCGTACATGTTCAGTGCCATGATCATGGGCACGTCCATGTCGATGAGTTGGGTGGTCAGGTAGAGGTTGCGCTCGAGGTTGGACGCGTCGACCACGTTGATAATCACGTTCGGGGTCTTTTCGATGATGTAGCGCCTTACGTACAGTTCCTCGGGTGTGTACGTCGTCAGCGAGTAGGTGCCTGGAAGGTCGACGATGTTGAAGCGGTAGCCGTCCAGGTCGAGCCGTCCTTCCTTGGCGTCGACGGTCACGCCCGAGTAGTTGCCCACGCGTTCGTGGGCTCCGCTTGCTATGTTGAAGATGCTGGTCTTGCCGCAGTTGGGATTGCCCACGAAGCAGACGGTCAGTTCGTGTTCGCGCTCGTTGGCCAGGTGCTGCATGCGATGCAGCCGGCGTGTATATTCATCTTCCCCGACCACGATGCCTTGTTGGTCCACGTGTTCGTCCTCCCACAGTCGGGCTTCCTCCTCGCTCACGACTTCTATCATGTTGGCTTCGGCACGCCGCAGGCTCACCTCATAGTCCATGATTCTGTACTTCACAGGGTCGCGCAATGGGGCATTCAGGATGACTTCCACCAGTTTGCCCTTGATGAATCCCATCTCCACGATGCGCTTGCGGAATCCGCCGTGGCCGTTCACCTTGACGATGACGCCCCGTTCGCCGGTATTCAGTTCACTTAGTTTCACGCTTAAAAGAGTCGCTTTTCTATATAATCTGCAAAATTACGTGAAAAAGTCCCTATTTGTCAATACTCAAGAGTGGGTATAATCTTTGGAAGATTGTTTTATTCCCCCTGCTTTTTATATAATTATGAAATTTGAATTCCTCCGCTGCGACGGGCAGCAACACTGGGGCGTTGCTCCTTCTACACACGAAAATTGCCGTTTGTGCACTTGAAAGTTATTTTCAAGCACAACGAAAGTATAAATCAAATATATGATTTATATAAATCTAACGTATGATTTATACAAATCAAAGCCATGATTTATATAAATCATATATTTGATTTATACTTTCCGGTTAAGTTTTCCCAACTTTCGTGTGTGGACGTGTGGACTTTTGTGTGTGGACGTGTGGACTTTCGTGTGTGTGGCGCGTGTATGGGGCGCGGGCGCGACGCCTGCGGAATGAATATGTGTAAAGTCGCTGTCCACTGGCGTGATGTCTGTTCCTTCGGACCATTGTCCTTTGAGTTGGAATGGTGTGTGCCGTAACAAAAAAATGGCGTTTTTCTTTTAATTCCGCTCAAATTGTTGTACTTTTGCACGAATTTTTTGATTTTTCCGTGTGTTTTATTTTTTATCAGAATGAAATTAGCCTCGAAATACAGTCCGTCGGAAATTGAATCGAAATGGTATCAGTATTGGGAGGAGCACAAGTTGTTTGCCTCACGTCCCGATGGTCGCGAACCTTACACGATTGTGATTCCGCCTCCCAATGTGACGGGTGTGCTGCACATGGGTCACATGCTGAACAATACAATCCAGGACATCCTGGTGCGCAAGGCGCGCATGGACGGCAAGAACGCCTGCTGGGTGCCCGGTACTGACCACGCCTCGATTGCCACCGAAGCAAAGGTGGTGAACAAGTTGGCCAAGGAGGGAATCAGGAAGCGTGACCTGACGCGCGAGCAGTTCCTGGAGCATGCCTGGTCATGGACCCACGAATATGGCGGCATCATCCTGAGGCAACTCAGGAAACTGGGTGCCTCCTGCGACTGGGACCGCACGGCCTTCACCATGGACGAAAAGCGCAGCGAGAGTGTGCTGAAGGTCTTTGTCGACCTTTACCGCAAGGGACTGATATACCGCGGTCTGCGCATGGTCAACTGGGACCCCAAGGCGCAGACGGTGCTGTCGACCGAGGAGGTCATCTATAAGGAAGAGCAGTCGAAACTCTACTACCTGAAGTACCGGCTGGCCGACGGCGAGGTCGTCACCCCGACCGGCGTCGAGGGTGAAGTGCTGCACCGCGACGAGAAAGGCTACTACGCAGTGGTGGCCACGACCCGTCCCGAGACCATCATGGGCGACACAGCCATGTGTATCAACCCGAAGGACCCGAAAAACCAGTGGCTGCGCGGCCACAAGGTGGTGGTGCCCCTCGTGGGTCGCGTCATTCCGGTGATTGAAGACCGCTACGTGGACATCGAGTTCGGAACGGGCTGTCTGAAGGTGACCCCTGCCCACGACGTGAACGACTACGCCCTGGGCAAGACCCACCACCTCGAGACCATCGACATCTTCAATCCCGACGGAACCCTGTCGGAGGCTGCCGGCCTGTACGTCGGCATGGACCGCTTCGACGTGCGCAGGCAAATTGCCGTCGACCTCGAACAGGCCGGCCTGCTCGAGCGTGTGGAGGACTATGTGAACAAGGTGGGCTACTCGGAGCGCAACAGCGACACGGCCGTCGAACCGCGACTGTGCATGCAGTGGTTCCTGTCCATGCAACACTTTGCCGACATTGCCCTGCCGCCTGTGAAAAATGGCGAACTGAAGTTCTATCCGCAGAAATACGTGACCACCTACACCAACTGGCTGGAGAACATCCAGGACTGGTGCATCAGCCGCCAGTTGTGGTGGGGACACCGCATCCCGGCCTGGTTCCTGCCCAAGGGCGAGGACGAGGAGGAACGCTTCGTCGTGGCCCTGACCGAGGACGAAGCCGTCGAGCAGGCCCGCAAGTTGCCCGGCTGCCAGCACGTGACCGCTGCCGACCTGCACCGCGATGAAGATGCCCTCGACACATGGTTCTCGTCGTGGCTGTGGCCCATCTCGCTGTTCGACGGCATCAATCGCCCGGGCAACGAGGAGATCAGTTACTACTATCCCACGAGCGTGCTCGTCACGGCTCCCGACATCATCTTCTTCTGGGTGGCCCGCATGATTATGGCCGGTCAGGAGTACATGGGCACGATACCGTTCAAGAGTGTCTACTTCACCGGCATTGTCCGCGACAAACTGGGCCGGAAGATGTCGAAACAACTGGGCAACTCGCCCGACCCATTGGCCCTGATTGACCAGTATGGAGCCGACGGTGTGCGCATGGGCATGCTGCTCAGTGCCCCGGCAGGCAACGACATCCTGTTCGACGAGAAACTCTGTCAGAACGGCCTGGCCTTCTGCAACAAAATATGGAATGCCTTCCGCCTGCTGAAAGGCTGGGAGCAGCAAGACCTGCCACAACCCGAGACCTCGCGCCAGGCCGTCGAGTGGTTCGACGCCCAAGTGAAGGCTTCCTATCAGGAAATCGGGAACCTCTACAGCAAGTTCCGCCTGAGCGAGGCACTGATGGCCGTGTTCAAACTCTTCACCGACGAGTTCTCCGGCTGGTATCTCGAGATGGTGAAGCCAGCCTACCAGCATCCCATAGACCGTCAGACCTACGAGGCGACCCTGCGTTTCTTCGACATGCTCATGAAGATTATCCATCCCTTCATGCCGTTCATCACCGAAGAAATCTGGCAACACATCTATGACCGTCGCGAGGGCGACAGCATCATGACCGAAAGCCTGCACCTGCCTGCACTGACCGAGACGGAGCAACAGATGCTGGCCGACGTGGGAGCGATGAAACAGGTAGTGGCAGGCGTACGGGCCGTTCGCAACGCCAAAAACATTCCGCCCAAGGAAACATTGCAACTCGAAGTGGTCGGCGACAACCCCTGCGCCAAGTTCGACGCGCTCGTGGCCAAGATGGCTAACCTGTCGGGCGTTCACACTGTTACGGCCAAGAGCGAGGACACCTCAGCCTTCCTTGTGGGCACGACCGAATATGCCGTGCCTCTGGGCAACCTCATCGACAAGGATGCTGAAATCCAAAAGATTCAGGCAGAACTGAAACACTTGGAGGGCTTCCTCGTGAGCGTCGAGAAAAAACTGTCGAACGAGCGTTTCGTGGCCAATGCACCGGCACAGGTGGTCGAACTGGAACGCAAGAAGCAGTCGGACGCCCAGACGAAAATCGCTGCACTGAAGGAAACCCTGAAAACCCTGTAAGAAAATCGTACATCAACTTTATATTAACAATAAAACAAGAAAAGCATGAGAGTAATTATCGAAAAAAACTACCTGTCTATGTCCCAGTGGGCAGCAGACTACGTAATCAAGAAAATCAATGATTTTCATCCCACCGAGGAACATCCGTTCGTACTCGGTCTGCCAACCGGCAGTTCGCCCATTGGCATGTATCGCGCACTGATTGAAGCCTGTCGCGAAGGTCGCGTTTCCTTCAAGCACGTCATCACCTTCAACATGGATGAATACGTGGGCCTGCCCGAGAGCCATCCGGAGAGTTACCACTCCTTCATGTTCACCAACTTCTTCAATCACATCGACATTGAACGCAAAAACATTCACATCCTGAACGGCAACGCCCCTGACCTCAAAGCCGAATGTGCACACTACGAGGAAATGATTGAGCAGGCCGGCGGCATCGACCTCTTCATCGGTGGCATCGGACCTGATGGACACATCGCCTTCAACGAACCCTTCTCCTCGCTGTCAAGCAAGACCCGTATGAAGACCCTCACAATGGATACCCGCATTGCCAACAGCCGCTTCTTCGACAACGACGTCGACCAAGTGCCCAAGCAGGCACTGACAGTCGGAGTAGGCACCGTCATGGACGCACGCGAAGTGCTGATTCTCTGCAACGGCCACAACAAGGCACGTGCACTGCAGGCAGCCATCGAAGGACCCGTCTGTCAGGAATGGACCATCAGTGCCCTGCAGACACACCGCTTCGGCATTCTCGTCTGCGACGAGGCTGCATGTGCCGAACTGAAAGTCGCCACATACAAGTACTTCATCGACAAGGAGCGCATGGTAAGTGCCATCGAAGCCGAGCGGCTGAAAAAGTAAAAGCAACCTGACAACCTATAATAATGCACACTGCGATTCCGTGGTGTGCATTATTCATTTCCCGAATCCACCCCTGTGCAAACATCCGTCCACATACCAAAATCACTCACACTCAGAAAAATGGAAATAAACTTGCATTTTCTCTCCTATAATCGTAACTTTGCAACCGATTAAAGATAGTATATAGGTAAAAAGTTGTTCCTACAGCATGGCCAAAAGACTTTTAGCGCCTCACTATGTGTTGGAATCCTCGTGGGAGGTTTGCAACAAAGTGGGCGGTATCTATACTGTGTTGTCGACCAGAGCCAAGTCGCTGGTAGAAAAATTAGGCGACCAGGTCATTTTCATCGGACCCGATGTCTGGACAAACACTGACAACCAATTATTCAAAGAAAACCGTTCCTTACTTGCCGACTGGCGTAAACATGCACAGCGCGTGGATGGTCTGCACGTGCGCATCGGCCGATGGACCATCCCTGGCAACCCTATTGCCGTCTTGGTCGACTTCAGCAGTTTCTACGAACATAAAAATGAAATTTACACCTGGGCATGGGAAGAATATGGAGTCGACTCCCTCCATGCCTACGGAGACTATGACGAGGCGTCTATGTTTTCTTGGGGAGCGGGAAAAGTCGTGGAGAGTTACTACCGCTACTTCGGACTGCAGCGCTCCGACCACGTCGTTTATCAGGCACACGAATGGATGACGGGACTCGGTGCCTTGTATGTCAAGAAGATGTGTCCCGCCGTGGCCACCATCTTCACTACGCACGCCACCACTATCGGACGCTCGATAGCCGGCAACGGCAAGCCGCTTTACGACCAGTTGGGATGTTACAACGGAGACCAAATGGCCCGGGAACTGAACGTCGAATCGAAACATTCCATCGAAAAACAGTGTGCCCACCATGTAGACTGTTTTACGACCGTCAGCCGCATCACCGACTGCGAATGTCGCCAGTTGCTGGAAAAGCCAGCCGACGTGGTGCTGATGAACGGTTTTGAGAACGACTTCGTGCCCAAAGCGGGAAAGGCCTTTGATGCTGCCCGCAAGCGTGCCCGCACCAAATTGCTCAAGGTGGCCAATGCACTGATGGGTACCTCGCTTGGCAATGACACGGTTATCGTGAGCATTGGCGGTCGCTATGAATACAAGAACAAAGGCATCGATATGTTTGTCGATGCCATGAACCGGCTGCGTCACGACGCACGTCTGAACAAGAATGTCCTGGCCTTCGTGCTGGTGCCGGCCTGGGTGAAGGAGGCGCGACACGACCTGCAAGTCAACCTGGCCAAGAAGGGCACCGACAACCTGCCTTGCGGCGACACGCGCATCACACACTGCCTGAACAATCAGGAAACCGACTCCGTCCTCAATCAGATGAATTGGCTGGGCATGCATAACCATCCTTTTGATCCGGTAAAACTCATCTTTGTTCCTTGCTATCTGGACGGAAAGGACGGTATCTTCAATCTTCACTACTATGACCTCCTGATTGGGATGGACCTCTGTGTCTACCCCTCCTACTATGAACCTTGGGGCTATACGCCGCTCGAAAGTGTGGCCTTTCATGTTCCTTGCATCACCACCGACCTGACAGGCTTTGGCCTGTGGGCCAACGAAGTGAAGGGAGCCAACAGCGAACTGGAAGACGGAGTGAAAGTGGTGCATCGCAGCGACTACAATTTCGACCGTGCAGCGGACGAGATTCGCAACGCCGTCCTGGAATATACTCAACAGGACAGTTCTTCTGTCAAGAACATACGCCACAATGCGGCCAACATTGCCGAAAAAGCACTTTGGAAGCACTTCATCACTTACTATGAGCAAGCATGGGACATGGCCTTGCGCAAGGTGAAGGCTGTTAAATAATACATTCAAGAATATTAAACATTGTTTATAGCAAAATGGTTAGAATCAAAGCAAGTAATGCAAACACTCCCAACTGGAAAGAGGTGAGTGTACGGACAAACATTCCAGAAGCCTTGAAACCCCTGGATGAGATTGCCCACAACATGTGGTGGTCATGGAATAACGACGCCGGCCACCTGTTCCGTGATTTGGACGAGGCCCTGTGGAAAAAAGTACAGCAGAATCCCGTGCTTTTCCTGCAGCGCATGAATTATGAGAAATTGGAAGAACTCGCAGCCGATGCCAGCATCGTGAAGCGTGTCCAGAAACTCTATGCCGACTTCCGTACCTATATGGATGTGAAGCCCGACAAGACACGCCCCAGCGTTGCTTACCTCTGCATGGAATACGGATTGAGCCACGTGCTGAAAATCTACTCTGGTGGACTTGGCATCCTGGCAGGCGACTATCTGAAAGAGGCTAGTGACTCGAACGTAGACCTCTGTGCCGTCGGTTTCCTTTATCGCTTTGGATATTTTACGCAGACGCTCTCGATGGACGGTCAGCAAGTAGCCAAATATGAAGCACAGAATTTCGGCGAACTGCCGCTGGAGCGCCAACTTGACAGCAACGGTCAACCTTTGGTGGTCGACGTTCCCTACAACAACTACACTGTTCATGCATACGTATGGCGTGTGAACGTAGGTCGCATCAAACTCTACCTGCTCGATACTGACAACGAGATGAACAGCGAGTATGACCGCAGCATCACCCACTCACTCTACGGAGGTGATTGGGAAAACCGTCTGAAGCAGGAGATTTTGCTTGGAATCGGTGGTATCCTGACACTGAAGAAACTTGGAATTGAAAAGGATATCTACCACTGCAACGAGGGACACGCAGCCCTTTGTAATGTGCAGCGCCTTGTTGACTATGTTCAAGACGGCATGTCGTTCAACGAAGCACTTGAGGTGGTTCGCACCACTTCGCTTTATACCGTGCACACGCCAGTGCCTGCCGGTCACGACTATTTTGACGAGGGACTCTTCGGCAAGTATATGGGTGGCTATCCAGCACTGTTGGGCATTACCTGGGATGAGTTTATCGGTATGGGACGTGTGAATCCAGAGGACCACAACGAGCGTTTCTGCATGTCGACATTTGCCTGCAATACCAGTTCGTGGGTGAACGGTGTGAGTTGGCTCCACGGCAAGGTTTCCAAAGATATGTTCAGCGGAATCTGGAAGGGTTACTTCCCCGAGGAACTCGACAATGTCGGCTATGTCACTAATGGTGTGCACTTCCCAACTTGGTGTGCCAGTGAGTGGAAGAACCTCTATGCCAAGCATTTCGATGCTTCCTACTATAATGACCAGTCGAATGCCAAGTTGTGGGAGGCCATCTACAATGTGCCCGATTCTGAGATATGGAAGACTCGTCAGGTGTTGAAGAACAAACTGGTTGACTACATTAAGCGTGCGTTCCGCGAGGACTGGTTGAAAAACCAGGGAGACCCCTCACGCATCGTCTCGATTCTTGAGAAAATCAATCCCAATGCCCTCATCATCGGATTTGCGCGTCGCTTCGCCACTTACAAGCGTGCCCACCTGTTGTTCTCCGACCTCGACCGTTTGTCCAAGATTGTTAACAATCCCAACTATCCCGTCCAGTTCTTGTTTGCTGGTAAGGCGCATCCACACGATGGCGCAGGCCAGGGACTTATCAAGAAAATCTACGAAATCAGCCGACGTCCTGAGTTCTTGGGAAAGATTATCTTCCTTGAGAATTATGACATGAAGTTGGCCCGCCGTCTTGTGACGGGTGTGGACATATGGATGAACACGCCTACACGTCCACTCGAGGCTTCGGGTACATCGGGCGAGAAGGCACTGATGAATGGTGTCGTCAACCTGAGCGTGCTCGACGGTTGGTGGTTGGAAGGCTATCGCGAGGGAGCCGGATGGGCACTCACCGAGAAGCGCACCTATCAGAATCAGGAGCAGCAAGACCAACTCGACGCAGCAACGATTTACTCGCTGCTTGAAAATGATATCCTGCCTCTCTACTATGCACGCAACTCGAAGGGTTACAGCGAGGGATGGATTCGTACGGTGAAGAACTCGATTGCGCAGGTTGCTCCTCACTACACCATGAAGCGTCAACTCGACGACTATTATTCAAAATACTATAAGCCGCTGTCCAAGCGTGCCAAGCAACTGTTTGCCAACAACTTCAAGAAGGCCAAGGACATTGCGCTTTGGAAGGAAATGGTGGCTGAGCGTTGGGACAACATCAACGTGGTCAGTGCCACAAAGGATGGTGGTGCAGATGGCAGTACGCTCGAGAGTGGACTGAAGTATAAGGTGCAGTATGTCATTGACGAGCAGGGACTGGACGACGTTGTCGGTCTGGAACTGGTTGTGTTGTCGGACGATGAGGAAGGCAAGATGCACGTGACGGGCACCTATCCGCTCGACGTTGTGAAGCGCGAAGGCAACCTCTTCACCTTCGAGGGTATGGTAAGCATGCCCAATGCCGGTTCGTTCAAACTTGCCTACCGCATGTACCCCAAGAACGACGACCTGCCACACCGTCAGGATTTCTGCTACGTGAAGTGGTTTAATTAAACACCTCCTCCGGCCCCTCCTTCGGAGGGGTGAGTAGAGAGGGGAAAACATATGATAAGAGGCCGTGAGTCAATGATGACTCACGGCCTCTTTTATTCTTTTCACTCACCCCTTTTTCTGATGAGCAGGGTGAGGTCAGTGGATGGCCGTCCAAATGTGTACGTTGTCGAAGTCGACGTAGGCATGGTTGGCTGAATAGGTGGTCTGGTAGATACCGGCCCGGACGGGTGTGTCGTCACTGATGTCGAGGGTCAGGGGCGAGCCTGGCATGTCGGTCCATGTGGTTCTGTCTGCGCTTGTGCGGGCATACACGTTGCTTCCGCGTCGTTCCAGTTGGAGGTAGGGGTCGAAGTGCCAGCCTTTGTTGTTGGGGAACTGTGGACGGTGCGTGTCACGCACATAGGTGAGCATGTTGCCGCAATTGTAGTTGGGGAAGACGCCGAGTTGGTACAGTATTTGTCCGCCTTGTTCCGTGGGTACGACGATGATGATGCCGCCTTCGTTGTAGGCAGGGGTGTTGTGGCTGTCCATGCCTGTCATTCCGGCCACGCGGCATTCCATGATGAAGTCGCCCTTCACTTCCTGCAGGCACATGGGGCCGTTGTGCGATGGGTCGGCATCGAGTTCCGTGTCTTCCGATTCAAGTCTCAGCACGCCGGTCGAGTCGGCTTGTTCCATGATGGCAGTGGCTTGGTCTGTAAACAGGTTGACAGGGATGTCTATCCGTTGTCGTGCCACTTCCGAGACGCCGTTGAAGACGTCGCGCACCTGTGCATAGAAGTAGTTTCCATCCACGCCCAGCAGAGTTCTTGGTTTGGTGCAGACGGGCGCGTGCTTGAGTGCGCCTGCGTCGTTGCCAGTTGCAAAGAGATATTCCAGGCAGACACCTTCCACCGGTTTGCCCGTTTCAGCGTCGCAGACTGTGGCCAGGGCTACGGTTGGTGACAGGAATCTTGTGTTCAGCATCAGTTTCATGCCTTTCAGTCCGGTGCGTGCAGCAGCGAGAGACACCTCTGCTTCCGTAAGTCGCTTCACACGGTTCATGTCAGCGCGAACTGCTTCAGCATCGAGACATCCCTCGTAGAGACCAAGTTCGTGCAGATAGCCGCTGAACGGATGCTGTCCGCTGGCTGAACCGCCCACCAGCACCCTTGTGCGTGGGCGCAGCATGAGGAATATGTTTTTCTCGCTCACCATCCTGCCGTTGCAGTACACCCGTTCGTTGAAGCCGTCGAAGCACACGGCCCAGTGCTGCCATTCACCTTCACGCACGTCGCCTGGTGCACCGGCATTTTCGAACGAGGCGTTATGGGCCACAATACCTTCGCTGCGGTTGCGTCCGTTGCGCAGTTCGATGGTGGCCAGGTCGTTGCGGGCCGTCATGAATTGGGCAACGGTTTCCATGTCGTCTACATCGGGGTTGAGCACCCAGGCCGTCACCGTATAGGGAGCGTTGTAGACGAGTCGGTGCAGGTCGGCTGTGTCGACGTTCATCACGTGCGACCCATCGAAGCGCCAGGCAGCGAGACCGTCTTTCGGCACGACGGGGATGCCGTCGACCACGCTTCCCAGTTCGTAGTCGGAGGCACAGAGGTGCAGCACCTGGTGGGGGGCACCGTTGGCGATGGCTTCATCCGCAGTTTTCTCCAAGTCTTTGCTGTGAATCCACGGGTAGCCCTCGACCAGTGCAGCCTCGTCCACACGGACGTCGGGCAGCATGGCCAGCGGGTCGAGCCGCTTGGTGGCCTTGTAGATTTTCACGTTCCAGATGGCGGGGAAGTGTCCGTTCTTCTGTCGTCCGGTGATGGTGATGCGTACGTATCTTGCCTTGGCCATGCTGCCCTTCACACCCCGTTCGCGGTAGTCCTGGGCCACGTCGACCATGGGCGAGCCCTGCCAGCGGTTGTCGAGGCGGTTGGCAAAGAGTTGCCACGTCCGTCCGTCGGTCGACGTCTCAATCTTGTATTGGTAGAAGAAGGTGGCATACTCGAACTGTGTGAAGATTTCGTTGAACTCACGTACCTTTCCCAGGTCGAGTTGCAGCCAGGCCTGGCCCTGCGCATTCCCGGCTCGCCACAGCGTGCCGTTGTTGTCGTCCACGGCATATTCCGGACGGAACCACTCGTTGTAGAAACTCGATGCCGTCACGCGTGCGCCATAGGCCAGGTTGTCAGCGCGGTTGCGTCGGGCCTGACCTGCAAGCGAGCAGGGAATCACCGCCTCGTGGGTAGGCACTATAGGCAGGATGTTGCCCTCGCCGTCGAACTGCATCTCGTCGATGCACACCTGGCGGTGGAAACCGTGGATGGCATGGGGGTTGTTGTGGCGGTGGTAGACGATGTAGTAGTGGTCGCCGTCCTGCAGCACCGAGTGGTGGCCAGGGCCGTGGATAGTGCCGTCGGCGTTGGACTTGAGGATGCAGCCCCGATAGGTGTAGGGCCCCATGGGACCCACGGTCGACGTGGCATACTGCACGCGATAGGTGTCGTCGTGGCACGAGCCGCTCGAATAGGTGAAGTAGTAGATGCCGTTTCGCTTGAACACGTAGGGCGCCTCGAAAAAGTCGGTGATTTCCGTGTTCGGGATGAGTTTCCTGTCAGTGAACGAGCGTCCGTCGTCCGACAGGTGAGCCACGCCGCAGCCAAAGTCCTTGTAGATGCCCCAGGTTCCGAAGTACAGGTATTCGCTGCCGTCGTCGTCGCGGAAGAGAGCAGGGTCGAGCGTGATGGCACCCGGCACGAAGCGGTCGGGCACCAGCACCGCGTCGCTCCTGCCCAGCAGGTTCCGCCACGGACCCACGGGCGACTGGCTCTCGCCCACGCGCACCACGCACGGCGTGCAATAGTAGTAGCGGAACGAGCCATCCCGCTCCTGCACCACGTCGGGTGCCCAGACCACCTCGGTCGTAGGCCAGTTCATCACCACGTTGCGCCAGTTCACGAAGTCCTTCGACAGCCACACCTGTGGCGGTCCGTAGCCGTTGCCCGTGCCGTCGGTCGTGGCATAGATGTAGTACGTGTCGCCAAACTTGCGGATGGTGGGGTCGGCAAAGTAGCCCGGCAGAATCGGGTTGCCCGCCGAGGGCGTATTCCACTCAGCGGCTCGCTCCTGGGCCGTCACACCGCTGACGGACAAGGCCGTCAGCGCGAGAACAAACAGTCGTTTCATAGTTAACACACACTTTACATTGTTTCCAAAGTTAGGGAAAAAAAACTAAAGACCGAAAAAATGACTACAGAAACCCACTTCCACGCCAAAGAAATCATCATTCTCCGCCTTTCACCCCACACTTTCGATTCATTTTCAATTACCAATAACCAATTTTCAATTTGACCGCGGTTGGACCGCGGACGTCTTCGTCCGCACTATCTAATGGACCGCGGACGTACTCGTCCGCACTATCTAAGTGGACCGAGGACGTCCTCGTCCGCACTATCAAAGTCATCGCGAAGCGCTTTCGCTCGTCGAAAGAATTTCCATTCCCCAAAAATCCCCCACCTACACACGAAAGTCCCGACATCCACACACGAAAGTTGACTCCTCTACAGAGGAAAGTATAAATCAAACGTATGATTTATATAAATCTAACGTATGATTTATATAAATCAAAGCCATGATTTATATAAATCATATATTTGATTTATACTTTCCGGTTAAGTCTTCCCAAGTTTCGTGTCAAGTCTTCCCAAGTTTCGTGTCAAGTCTTCCCAAGTTTCGTTTGCAGGCGAGTGGGCTTTCATGTATGAGTGACGCCTGCGCCCTCTACCTCGCGAAATGACTTAACACGCACGCACGCGTGCGCATATATTATATAATGATGCTCAGAAAGATATAAGGATGCTCAGAAAGTTTGAAATTTGAAGTTTCTTTGGACGAGCCAAAGCACTTCGCGATGACTTTGGACGAGCCAAAGCGTCGGCAGAGCCGAACGATGAGAAATTTGAAGTTTTCATTGCTCGTAGTTTCTGTCCCCCGATAATGGGGGAACCGAAGGAACAGCGAGAGCAATGCCGAACCACGTTTGAGCATTGCCGAGTCGTGACTGAGGAAGACACAGTCAACCGAAGGAACAGCGAGAGCAATGCCGAACCACGTTTGAGCATTGCCGAGTCGTGACTGAGGAAGACAAAGTCAACTGAAGGGGGCCAGGGGCGTGAGGTATGTTTTGCTGGTGGGATGCCTGTCCCTCCGGCGAGGGATGGTGAATAAACTTGCAGGAATAATGTTTCTATGTATAAAAATGTTAAGATAAATATGGTTTTTCTTGTCGGGTTGTAATAAATTTTCTAACTTTGCAGAGTTTTTGAAAATTTGGTCGCGAGTCGAGGGTCAAGAGTCCCATTGCCCAAGAGAAGGGGACGTCTTTGGTTCTTGCGGACGAGGAAATCTCTGATAATGCGGACGAGGAGGTCTTTGGACGAGCCAAAGCACTTCGCGATAGCCGCGGTCCCAAGGAACGAGCCTAAGCGCTTCGCGATAACCGCGGTCCCAGGCCGCGGTCCAACCGGTGTTGACGAGGTAAAAAGGAATTTATTTTTATTCACTAATTTATTTTTATTGCTTATGAAAAGATTTACTCTTTCAATGATGGCCATGATGATGGCTGTCGTAGGTTTTGCACAGCCTGTCAAGTTGCAGGGCAAGCATGCTCTCCTTGATGCTGGTTTGCAGAAAAGTTCGGTGGTGAAGGCCGTTCCCTCCCGCCGCATGGCTCCGCGTCGCGCAACCGAGGTTGTGACCGTTCCCGAGAGTGCCGTTATCGAGGATTTCCTGATGTCGGGTTACATGATTTATTGGGATAGTAACAATGAGCAGCAGGTAGCAGAGGTGAACCAAGGTGTGAAGGTCGCTTTTGATGGTACTGACGTTTACGTTCAGGGCTTTGGCTACTATGTGCCCGAGGGATGGGTAAAGGGTACCCTGGCCGAGGACGGAACCGTGACGTTTGCAACGGGTCAGTATTATGGCAGTATGACCTATGGAAGTACCGATTATGACTTCTGGTTTGCTGGCTATGGTTATGACGAAGATACGGAGGAGGAATTCTGTGTAGACGTGCCGTTTACCTACGATGCCGAGGCGGGTACGCTGACGCAGGGTGATGTCTACTTCATGGAGAACGGTAAGGAGGATGAAGCCTATTACTATGTTCTCTTTGCTAAGGTGACGCTGACTAAGGTGGTGGAAAAGGCCGGTATGCCGGCACCTCTGACGGAGAATGATATGTACTTTGGGGCATACGATGAATCTGAAGGTTACGGTTATTTCGTGTTTGTACACTCTCTGCTCGACACTGATGGCAATCCGCTGGTGACGGACAAACTGTCCTACCAACTGTTCTCTGACGTAGATGGTACTATCGAACCTATCGTCTACGATCCGGCTTTGTATGAAAAACTGGATGAGGAAATGTCCATCATTCCTTACGACTTCACCGACAACTGGGACTTCCAGGTTCAGAGTGGTCAGAAGGTTGTTTTCCTGAACGACCCTGTGATTAGCACATACGACCGCATTGGTATCAAATTCTACTACGAAGGTGGTGGTTCGCAAACCGAGACCGAAATCTTCTGGTACACCATTCCGGAGGAGGAGCCTGTTGCATCCAACGGTATATGGGTTGCTGCCGATCAGGAATACAACAATCAGGAAGAGGTCACTGACATCGTGATTGACGAAGGAGTCACGGGTGTGTTTGGTGCCGGGGAAAATACTTCGAACCTTGTTCCCAAGTATTTTGTGGCTGGCCAGGCTGTGCGCATGTATGCTGGCAACTCGCTGACCATCACAAGCGACGAACCGATGACGGAAATCATCCTCGTGATGTCTGTCGCTGGCGATAAGGGTGCTTCACTCGAGGCTGACGAAGGCGAATTGGTTTATGACGAAGAGACCACGACCTTCACTTGGACAGGCAGTGCCACGGAAGTGGTGTTCTCCGTGCCCAATGTTTCCGGTGAACAGGGTCGCATCGTCTCTATCACCGTTACGACTGAAGGCGGTGCATCCCCCATCGAACCAGGTGATGAGGAACTTGTTGAGATTCCCGAAGACCTTGACTACACTCAATGGGTAATGACTGCATACGACCCTTATTATGACAGTGATGTCGACTTGATTGTCAACGTTGGTTTCTACGGCAACGATGTTTACATTCAGGGTCTCTCCTATTTGCTTCCCGACAATTGGGCCAAGGGAGTGGTGAATGAGGATGGAAGTGTTTCGTTCGACACTCAGTTCCTGGGTAACTTTAACTATTATGATTTTGAATTGCCATTTTACCTCCTGGCATCTTCATTTACTTTTGATGCTGAAAACAATGTGCTGCTCGCAGAAACTTGCCAAATCAGCATGTCAGACGATGAGACTGATGAGGATTCCGTTTGGGATGACTATTCAAGCGTGAACATACAGTTGCCCGGTACGGAGGCTGCCGTTCCTGCTGACCCCGCTGTCCTCGACTTTGCTTTCGAGGCTCAAGAAGAAGAAGAGGCCAAGCGTCGTGCTGAAGAAGAGGAAGAAGTAGGCGCAGGCTGGTGGTATGTTGACCTCTACATTCCACTGCGCGACGTAAACTACCAGGCTCTTGACTTCAACAGCGTCAGTTATCAGTTGTTCGTTGACGTGGAGCGTAAGGTATCTTCTTATATCCTGACTCCTGACAACTATGCAACGCTTTCAGAATCCATGGAAGTGCTGCCTTATATGTTCAGTGACGATTATGATGTTTTTCAAGGTGGTTCACGTGTCTACCTCTACGACGAGAACATTGAGAACTGGAACAAGATTGGTGTGAAGAGCATCTACACCAAGGGCGGAGAAACCCACGAGTCTGAAATCGTTTGGTACGACATCAAGGACTATACGACAGAACCTGACGCCATCAGCAACGCCATCAGCGAGAAGGACGCCATCGTTCGCTACTTCGACCTGCAGGGTCGCACCGCTACTGCCAACACTCCTGGTGTTGTCATCAAGCAGGTTCGCACTGCCAACGGTGTGAAGAACGTGAAGGTGATGAGATAAGTACCTTCTACAACAATCTGCCCCAACCCCTCCAAAGGAAGGGGAGGGAGAAGAAGAAAAGGCTGTGAGTTGAATGACTCACGGCCTTTTTTTGAAGGTTGAAGTTTCTTTGGACAAGCCAAAGCACTTCGCGATAACCCGTTCTTTAACCTCTCACCTTTTACCTCTAACCTTTAACCTCTAACCTTTCTGAGACGGGGCTTGCATCGGAGGGCATACGCCAGTCGCCACGGGGCGAGAGGCTGACACTACCCACCTTGGGACCGTCGGGCAGACAACTGCGTTTGAACTGTTGGCTGAAGAAACGGCGCAGGAATGTGGACAGCCAATGGTGGATAGTGGCTGCATCATAGACTCCCTGGAAGGCAATCTCTGCAAGATACTGAATCTTCTCGGGTGTGAAGCCGTTGCGCATGAAGTTGTAGAGGAAGAAGTCGTGCAACTCGTAGGGTCCCACCAGGTCTTCTGTCTTCTGCTGGATGTTGCCGTCCTTGTCGGCAGGCAGGAGTTCGGGGCTGATGGGCGTATCTACGATGTCGAGCAGGGTGGTACGCGACGTGGCGTCAATCTTGTTGTCGGGATGGGCTGCCACCCAAGCCACAAGATGGCGCACGAGTGTCTTGGGGATGGAACAGTTGACACCATAATTGGACATGTGGTCGGCATTGTAGGTACACCAGCCCAGAGCCAACTCGGAGAGGTCGCCCGTGCCAACGACGAAGCCGTTGACCTGGTTGGCTACATCCATGAGAATCTGTGTGCGCTCGCGTGCCTGCGCATTTTCATAGGTGACGTTGTGGAGGTCGGTGCTATGGCCGATGTCGCTGAAGTGTTGCAGGCAAGCCTCGCGGATGGGTATCTCGCGCATGGTGATGCCCAGTGTCCGCATGAGTGACAGGGCATTGTTGTAGGTGCGGTCGGTGGTGCCGAAACCAGGCATGGTGATGCCGACAATATCGGTGCGAGGACGTTGCAACAGGTCGATGGCCTGGACGCAGACCAGCAGCGCCAGTGTGGAGTCGAGTCCACCTGAGATACCGATGACGAGCGACTGGGCATGAGTATGCTGGATGCGCTTGATGAGCCCCATGACCTGAATGGAGAAGATTTCCTGGCACCGTTGATCCAGTTCCTTGCCTTGCGGCACGAAGGGATGGGGGTTGACGGTGCGCAACAATGGCGCATACACTTCGAGTGGATGTGTCTGTACCGTGATTTTCTGGTAGAAGAAATCCTTGGCTTCTTGGTTGATTGAAGCGGCAAAGGTGGTATTGGTGCGACGCTGCGTCTGCAGATAGTCAAAGTCGATGTCTGCCTGAATGAGTTGTGGATTGATTTGGAATCGCTGTGACTCGGCAATGAACCTGCCATTTTCGCAAATCAGTGCATTACCGCCAAAGACGAGGTCCTGAGTGGACTCGCCATAGCCGCAGGAGGCATAGACGTAGGCACTGATGGTGCGGGCTGACTGCTGGGCAATGAGATTGTGCAGATATTGATTTTTGCCGATGATGTCGTTGGTGGCAGAGAGGTTGAAGATGAGGTCGGCTCCATGAATGGCATGGTGTGAAGAGGGTGGGATGGTTGCCCACAAGTCCTCACAGATTTCGACTGCGAAAGTGTAGCCCTGACAACAGAACAGAAGGTTGGCACCGAGTGGCACTTCCTGACCGCAAAGGGTGAGGCGGTCGGTGTGGACTGCATCGCTGGCTGATGCAAACCACCGTTGCTCATAGAACTCGTGGTAGTTGGGCAGGTAGGTCTTGGGGACAATGCCGAGAATGCGTCCTTTCTGCACGACGACTGCGGTGTTGAGCAAAAGGGTAGGGGTGGCGACGGGCATGCCGACAATGGCGATGGTGTCTGTCTGTAAACTGGCCTCGAGCAGTTGCTGTAGGGATTGTTCTGCTGCCTGGATGAGGTACTGCTGTCCGAAGAGGTCGGCACAGGTGTAACTGGTGATGCTGAGTTCGGGGAAGCAGACGATGACTGCACCCGACTCTGCTGCCAGGTTGAAGAGGCGTCGTATCTCCTGCGTGTTGAAGGTGCAGTCGGCTACGTGTGTGGCAGGAATGGCTGCCGCCACTCTGAGAAATCCAAATTTATTCATGACGCTGTTTGTTGATGGTTTTCTTGAATAGTTCTTTCCAAGCCTGAAAATCGCGCTGATAACTGATGCCAATGCCTTGGGTATTGATGGTGGCCTTGGTGAAATATCGGTCGTTAGTCTGGTTGTAGGCTTTCAGGTAGGTGTTTCCGTTGGGCCGGATGCGCCATTTGACGTCGAAGTCGCCGATGAAGTTGCTACTTTGGGTGAGTGTGTTGTCCCGATAGCCGAAATTTCCGTTGATGAGCAGTCGGTCGTCAAGCAGTTTGCCGCTGAGAATTCCCTCGATGTCGAGGTCGTTCCATCCACGCTCGCCAGTGGAAAGGCCTGTGCCGAAGTTCCATTTACTTTCGCTGCCAATGGCATTGGTGAGCATCTGGTTGATTTGTCCGCTGATGGTTGATGACAGGAGGGTGTTGACTGCTTGTGAGGAACCGCTTTCGCCAGCGGCTCGAGCATACTCGTTGGTGTAGAAACGTCCCAGTCCGAGAAGGTAGATCATCTGCATATTCATTTCCTCATCGGTGGAGATGAGGGAGCGCACGATTTGTCGGGTTTCGTCGTTGACGTTCGGCAGGTTGATGTCGAACTTGAAGTTCATGTTGCCCAGTTGACCGGTGATGTCGAGCAGGCAAATGACCTTGACCTTGCTGTTAGAGTTGTAGGCGGAATTGGATGTAAGGTCGGCCAGTGGTACGGAGTTGATGGTGTGCCAACAGATGAGATGGATGTTGGCATCGAAAGGATTGCCGTTGAAGACAACGCTCGAACCTGGTTGGATGGCCAGGTCGCGATAGATAATATCCTGTAAGTAGAGCCGATAACTGCCGTTGTTGATATTGTAGGTGCCGTTGAGTGTGAAGGTACCCTTGTTGTGATAGAGTGCCTGCAAGGTGCCGTTGCCGAAGGTGGAAATATAGCCGTCGTCGGCATTGTCCATGCGCAGTTTGATTTCGCAGGTAGGGTTGAGGTGAATGCCAATCTCCATGAAGATGTCTCCGCTGTACTCGTATGAACTGTTAATGGAGGTGGTGTCTGAGGCATACTGTTGTTCTGCCTGTTCGCCACGATCATGGAAGGTGATGAAAGACGAGGAAGCGATGGCGTCGGGTGTGGCTGCATCGTAGGCAAAGTAACTGCCGCGAGTGGGGGTGACGTCGGCGTTGATGTAAAGCGGATGTCTGTCGGCTCCATTTACTGTAAGCCAGCCATCGGCGAAGACCGTGCCCATGAACTTGTCTGAGTTGAAGGCTTTCTCCTCGTAGGCCATGAGTTGTTGCATGTCGACGCGGAACTGGTAACTGAAATTCTTGACATTCTTATGAGACACGAATCCGTTGACCACACCTTGGTTGCCGAGGTCGTCAGAGATATGGATGTCATCGAATCGGAAACGGTAAGGCACAAAATGAAGGGTGTCGGCAGGAGAAACATGATAGCGCACGTTGGTGGCACGTAGGCGCATGGCTACGTCTGCACTCATGTCACCGACGAGTCCGATGTTGTTCAGAGGCCCCGTAACGTTCATGACACCGTTGGCACAGCCTTCGATGTCAGAGAAGATGCCGGCCAGGAAGGAATTAAGGAAATAGGCATTGGTGTTGTTGGCATCAATGCGCAGTTGGATGTCGTTGTGGGATGGGGAGATATATCCGCGGCAATCGGTGATGCGATTCTTTCCCTGTGCATCAGTGTCGACGATGTGACCGTCTACACGCACTCCATCGACCGAGTCGTCCCAATTTGCATGGATGAAGCCTGTGCCCAAATTGCCGACTCCAATGCTGAAATCCTCAACGCGAAGGTTGGAAGCCAATCGAACTTTGTCGAACACATTGCCGATGTAAGCATAGCCTGATGCTCTTCCCCGGAAGTCTACGGCTGTAAAGTCTACCAAATCGAGGACATATTCAACTTGGATATCATTCAGCGTGACCTGTAAGGAGTCGGTAGGGGAAGACGAAAGCACTCCCTCTGCTTTCAAGAAACGGTTGTTGTTGGAAATCTTCAGGTTGTTGCAGGCAATTCGTTTTCCTTGAACTTCAATTTCGGAGGCAGCCAAGTGCCAAATTGTATCGTTGATGGAAATGTCGGATGGCAACAACTGGATGTTGGTCTTCAAGTTGTGGTCAGTTCTTGAAAACATTGTGCTCGCATTGATGGTACCTTCCGCTGGGATGACTTTATTTTCGGAAGAAGAATGGTTGGCTATGGAATTGTCGGCAATTTTCCAGGAAAGTTGCGAAAGCAATTTGTCTGCGTGTCCGGAAGCATTGAGATGAAGGCGTGTTGAACTATTCTCGTTCCGCTGCAATAGTGTGGCATTGAGTTGCAGACTGTCGGCTTGGCTTTCATAGTTGACAGCAATATTGTCATACCGCTTTCCCTGATAATTGACTGAAGGTGCATCAATGGCAACGTGGGCAGTCTCCTGCTCAGAATTGATGTATCCCGTTAAGCGTACAGGTCGGGTCAGTTCATAGTCTTCATCAATAAAATGATGTAGGAATGGCGATTCTGACATTTCTACGTTGAAGACCATTTGTTGCTTGAATTCCTTTGTGTTGGGTGCTATCAGGGCAGGAAAATGATGAGACAGTTCATGTTGAACAGCAGATGCAATGTCCAGCAGACTGGTGTTGCCATCAAAGGTGGCATCAATGAAATCGCCGGAAATCTCTACGTGCTGTTGGTCTCCGTCACGTTCTGCCATGCACGAAAGTTGCTGTAAACGGATAATGTCGGATGGGGTGGTGATAGCGACAGAGTCAAGTTGAATCAGACCAGTTGCCGAACGGAAACTGTTACCACTGGTATTGGCCAATGCCCTGAAACTGAACTGTTCATTCTTGAACTTGTCTGTCAGATGCAGTGCATAGGGGTTGAACTGTCTGACATGAAGCAGCAGGTCGGTTAATACCACCTTGTTGGTCATGTCAATTTTTCCGTCCAATTCCAGATTGACATTCTCGTCATCTACTTTGAGCAATCCCTCATACCAGCCGTTTCCAGCATTACCGTCCAGATGGATGTTGGAATACTCATAGCCAGCATATTCCAAACTGAAAATGTCACCACAGACAGCAGCCTGGGAAACTGTCGTCCCGCCAGTTTGCGACTTTTCTTCCAGTGTCGTGGCGAAATGCAGTGAAAGGCTGGTCGTTCCTATTTGTCCATTTTCCAGGAACTGTCCCAATTGAAAACCTTCTGTCTCTGCTGTCACCGATATCTGCTTCTCAGCATGGAGCCATCCGCCTTCCAAATCGATGTCGCCTACATTCGTATTTACATGCAGGTTCCCTTCCCAATCCATGCCATCTGTCTGAGAGGCATGTCCCTGTAGGGAGATGTTCCCCATACGGCTTATCCAGGCCTTTGTTCCTTCGTCCACGTTGAGGAGGCCGTCGAGCCAGTTCAATGCAGATGGTTGGCAATCAAAATGATGCAAAGTGATGCCCAGTTGTGGATGGCCCTGCCATTGTTTCACGTCCATGTCGGCAGCCAGTCGCATGCCGCCGTTGGCATTGTCGAGATGCAATTGGTCAATCTTCAGCAAATCTTCGTCTGCTTCAAAATTTGCCTCAACTTTGAATGAATCGTCTATACGTTTCAATAAATCAAACTCTGATACAGACGCAGCAACGTGTGCCAAATCGGAGGTAGACAAGAAAGAATTTTGAATAGAGCCAAGAACTTTCTGAAATTGATATTCGCCTTTCTCATTAGTTGTGAAATGGACTTGCACATTTGACATGTTTACCTCTGATGCCGGAGTCTTCATGTGCAGAGTGTCAAGGCGTAAGGCCTGTTTGTTGGTTGCCAACAGCATTTCCATGTCAGTCAGTTCCAGGCCAGAATGCTTTTCCTTGAAGTTAAGTCGCTTCAAGTCTATGGCCAACGAGTCCTCAGTAAGATAATGAACAGAAAGCGTTATTCCCACGTCTTGCAGGGCAAGATGATTCAAATCAATGGCTGAAGAGTCTTTCCGAGGAGCAGAAGAGACATCCCAAAAGATGTTGGCATTCCTCATGATGAACGACTTCATTTTAAGGTTCGGAGGAGTCGTTTCCTTATCATCATCTTTAGAAGTAAAGGAATCGATAATGAATTGAAAGTTCGTGACACTTTCAGGGGATGGCTTGACAAGGTGTGCTGTCAAGCCAATAATCTGAGCAGTCTTTATGTTGAACTGCCCGGCAAAGACAGGAAGGATTTCAACGGTAGCCGCAAGACGTGAGATAGAAAGGAGTGGCAGACCCGATTGGTCATTTACGGCAACGTCATCCATTATGATTCGGTTCAGCAACCCGACATCCAGTCTGCCTATCGTTACATTTGAGCCAATTTTTTGAGAGAGTGCATTGGCTGCAATATCACCTATTTTCCTTTGTACCAGCGGAATGTGGAGAAGTAAAATGGCACTTGTATACAGCAACAAGAGCGTACTGAAGACTATCCGCAGTACCTTGTTTAACGATTGAAAATTGAAGCGAATCCTCATTGCCCTGGGAGCGCGGTTATCGCGAAGCGCTTTGGCTCGTCCAAAGACGTCCCCGTATCAGAAAGTTTAGAGATTACCTTACCATTTTCAGAGCGGTGATGGCACATTCGTCACCTTTGTTGCCCAAACTACCACCAGCACGTTCCTTGGCCTGCTTCATGTCGTTGGTTGTGAGGAGGCCGTAGATGACAGGCGTATCCCTGGTTGCGTTTAGATAGGCAAGTCCCTGGGTCGTACCTTGGCAGATATAGTCAAAATGTGGCGTATCTCCACGAATCACACAACCAATTGCTATGACGGCGTCCACCCCTGTCTTTTCCATTCTGTTACAGCCGTTCACCAACTCAAAACTACCCGGTACATGCTTGATGCAGATGTTCTGTTCTTCCACACCGTGTTTAACGAGTGTTGTCACGGCACCTTCTAGCAAGGCGAAAGTTATGTTTTCATTCCAGTCGCTTACGACAATACCAATTCTCAATCCCCTTCCAGAAGGGACGGAACTGCTGTCGTATTCCGACAAGTTATGATTCTTTGTCGCCATAATAAAAGTGAAAAGTGATTAAAAAGTTAAAGGTTAGAGGTTAGAGAAAGGTTGAAGTGTGAAGCGAATTTGTCACTTTCCACTCTTTAACCTTTAACCTCTAACCTCTAACCTTTTTTCAATTTTCAATATTCTATGAGAATTATTTTATTTTTTCGATGTATTTATCCATCTCATTGGCCAGTGGCGAACGGAAATATTTGTCTTTCACCTGTTGGTAAAGTTCCAACGCCTTGTCATTCTGTCCAAGTTCCTCATAGACTTGTCCAGCCTGCAGCAGGCAGATAGGGCTGATAGCATCGTTGTCGGCTTCTTTGGCTGCTTTTACCAGCATTTCAGCACCTTTCTGATTCTCGCCCTTCTGCACATAGCAGTTGGCCAATGCTGCTACTGCGGCAGGGGCAACCATGGCATCACCGGCATCCTTGTATTTCTCCAGCCATTTGATAGCCTCGTCCGTCTTGCCCGTCTTGGCATAGCACAGGGCCGCATACAATTTGGCCAAGTTGCCAGTCTTAGTGCTTCCGTACTCGTCGATGATTTTCAACAGTCCCATTTCGGCAGCACCATTTCCGTTCAAAGCCTGTTCCCATTGCTGCTGACCGAAAGCCTGCTGACTCTTAGCAATGGCCTCTTCTGCCTTGGACTCAACTCCGTCCATATAGTGACGGTAGGCAAACCATCCGGCAACAATAATAACGACTGCTGCCAGAACTGTCAGAATCGTTTTCAAGTTCTTCTCGATAAATGCCTCTGACTTCGACAACTGTACGTCCAAGCCGATGGCTTCAGTCTCTTTTTTCTTTGATTTCTTTGCCATAATTCTTTTGTTATTGTTTTTAATTGTTATTTGTTTTTCAAGCCTGTGCAATCACGAATCATGCAAAGGTAGTCAATTTTCGCTACATCAAAAAATAAATATCGCAAAAAACGTAAGATATGGATTATACCCCTGCCAGCATTTCGTGCATATGCCGGGCGGCACGCCGTCCGTCTCCCATGGCTAAAATGACGGTTGCTCCGCCCCGGACAATGTCGCCACCAGCAAAGATGGTGGGGATGCTGGACTGCATGTCGTCGTTGACGGCTATTGTGTTCTTTCTGCCTAATTCCAACCCTTCGACGGATTTGGGTACCAACGGATTGGGCGATACGCCCACGGCAACGATAGCCATGTCAATGTCACGCGTTTCGATGGCTCCTGGGATGGGGATGGGTGAACGTCGTCCGCTGGTGTCGGGCTCGCCAAGTTCCATTTTCTGCAGTTTTACCTGACAGAGTTGTCCCTTTTCGTCGGCTACGTACTCGATGGGATTGTGCAGTGTGAGGAATTCAATGCCTTCTTCCTTTGCGTGCTTCACTTCCTCCAGTCGGGCGGGCATTTCTGCCTCGCTGCGACGATAGGCAATGAAAACATGGTCGGCTCCCAGTCGTTTGGCTGTGCGGCACGAGTCCATGGCAGTGTTACCACCACCCACGACCATAACGTTGTGTGCCTTGTTGATGGGAGTGTCGCTCTCAGGATTAGAAGCGTCCATGAGGTTGACGCGGGTCAGATATTCGTTGGACGACATTACTCCTGTACTGTTTTCTCCGGGGATATTCATGAAGTTTGGCAGTCCTGCTCCCGATGCGACGAAAATGGCTTTATATCCTTCCTCTTCCAGGTCCTTTACGGTAATGGTTTTTCCGATGATACAGTCTTTCACGAAGTTGACGCCCATCTTGCGCAGGTTGTCGATTTCCACGTCGACGATGGCGTTGGGCAGACGGAATTCAGGGATTCCATACTTGAGAACACCGCCAATTTCGTGGAGGGCCTCAAAGACCGTTACGTCGTATCCCAATTTAGCCATGTCGCCTGCGCAGGAGAGTCCTGCAGGGCCTGAGCCTACGATGGCCACCTTCTTGCCATTCTTTGCCTCCATATCAGGCAGCGTCGTATGTCCGCTTTCCCGTTCATAGTCGGCAGCGAAGCGTTCCAGGTTACCGATAGCCACGGCTTGCCCCTTCATCTTGACGTGAATACATTGTGCCTCACATTGTTTCTCCTGCGGGCACACGCGTCCACAGACTGCAGGGAGGGCGGAGGTGGACTTCAGCACTCGGGCAGCGTCGAGGAAATGACCGCGTTCTATGTTCTTGATAAACGAGGGGATGTTGATGTTTACAGGACAGCCCTCCATACAGGAGGGGCGTGGACAGTCGAGACAACGTTTGGCCTCTGTCAGAGCCTGCTCAGAGGTCAGTCCCGTGTTCACTTCCTCAGTCCGGGTAGTGGCACGGTAGGCTGGATCCAGTTCGCCCATCTTGCAACGCTCAATCTGTGTCCTTTCCTTTGGCTTCATGGCCTTTTGCAGTTCCACACGCCAAGGCGCGTTCCGGTCGGTCAGTTCATTCAGCGGAGCCGTTCCGTCGTCGCTTTTCAGCAGTTGAGGTGTCTCAGACTTTCTTGCTGTCTGTTTCAGGTCAGGGCTGCCACACCACACATGGCTTTCCAGTTTTTTCATCTCCTCGAGTTCAATGTCGCGGAACGCACCCATGCGTTTGAACATTTCGTCGAAGTCCACTTGGTGTCCGTCAAATTCTGGACCATCAACACAGACGAACCTCGTTTGTCCGCCTACCGAAATGCGGCAGGCACCGCACATGCCAGTTCCGTCTACCATGATGGTGTTGAGCGATACGTCGGTCGGCACGTTGTATTTCTTGGTCAGCAAGCAGCAGAACTTCATCATGATGGCAGGACCAATGGCAAAGCATTTATCCACTTTTTCGCGCAAAATCACCTGCTCCATGCCGACGGTCACGACACCTTTCTGTCCGTAACTGCCGTCGTCTGTCATGATGATGACTTCATCGCTGTACTCGCGCACTTGATTCTCAAGGATGATGAGTTCCTTCGTGCGTCCGGCCAGCACGCTGACAACACGGTTGCCAGCCAGTTTCAATGCTTTGATGATGGGTAACATAGGGGCTACACCCACGCCTCCGCCTGCACAGAGCACGGTGCCGAAGTTTTCGATATGGGTAGCCTGTCCGAGGGGACCCACAACATCGGTGATGCAGTCACCCACGTTGAGGTTGCACAGTTTGCTGGACGAATAGCCCACCTTCTGCACCACGAGCGTAATGGTGCCCTGCTCTGTGTCACTGTCTGAAATCGTGAGAGGGATGCGTTCACCCTTATCGCCCACACGAACTATGACAAAGTGTCCGGCCTTGCGTGATTTAGCAATCAGCGGAGCCTCCACCACCAGTTTGAATACTTTCTCAGAGAATTGTTCTTTTCCAACAATCTTGTTCATAATACTTTCGTTTTGCAATAAATCGTTGCAAAGTTACGATAAAAAGTGAAAAGTGAAAAGTGAAAAGTAATATTTCCCATTGCTCGTAGTTTCTGTCCCCCGATAACGGGGGAACCGAAGGAACAGCGAGAGCAATGCCAAACTGCGTTTGAGCATTGCCGAGTCGTGACTGAGGAAGACAAAGTCAACCGAAGGAACAGCGAGAGCAATGCCGAACCCCTTTTGAGCATTGCCGAGTCGTGACTGAGGAAGACAAAGTCAACCGGGGGGGTGGGCGTGCCCCGTCTCCCTGGGAACGCGGTTAGAGTCAAGAGTCAAAATTGAAAATTGAAAAGTGAATGCATTAGTTCTGGCTTGGTATTTTAAAAAAAAATTGTAACTTTGCACTGTTTTTCTGCAAAGGCGTTTGCAAGAAGAATCTGCTGGTAGGCACTACTCCGCGTATACCTATTTTATTATATATGAGACGAAAAACAATGTTGCTCGTGCTCGTCGTGAATGCAGTTGCTGCCATTCATGCGCAGACGGAGCGGAAAGTGACAGTTGACGATTTGTTTCAACTGGTGGAAAGCAACAGCAAGACTCTTCTTCAGCAGAAGACAAGCGTAGAATTTGCTCGAAAAAATGTGGAGGCAGCCCGCTCAGCGCGACTGCCCGATGTGAATGTGTCGGCATCGGCAATGATGTACGGCGATGTGTTATTGACCGATCGTGACTTGACCCATTTTCAGGGGTTTGCGTTGCCACGCTGGGGCAATAGTCTGGCTGTGGAGGCTCAGCAGGTGGTCTATGCCGGTGGTGCCGTCGATGCGGGTATCCGCATGGCACAGTTGCAGTGTGAGCAGGCTGGTGTCGACACCGAACAGGTGCGTCAACAACAGCGTTTCCTGGCTATCGGTCAGTTTCTTGACATCGTGAAACTGATGAACCGTGAGCAGGTGGTAGGTCAGAACATCGCGCTGACGGAACAACTGCTCAATGACATCCGTGCTAAGCATGAACAGGGCATGGTGCTGCAGAACGATGTGACGCGCTACGAACTTCAAATGCAGTCGCTGCGTCTGGAATTGCGGAAATTGCAGGATGAGCGAAGCATTCTGAATCATCAGTTGTGTCATCAACTTGGCTTGCAGGATGTCTGCATTGTTCCTGAACTTCCGTCTGAGACGGTTTCGACCGAAGGAATGACGGAGTGGGGCGGTCGGGCGCTTGCATCATCCCCCATCATGCAGCAGGCCAGGATTTCGCAGCAGATGGCCCGCGAACAACTGCAATTGGCGAAAAGCGAAATGTTGCCAAAGGTTGCGTTGTTTGCAGCAGACAATTTCAGTGGACCGTTTACTTATGATATTCCACCACTCGACAAGAATATCAACATTTGGTACGTAGGTGTGGGTGTCAAATATCCTCTCAGTGCCCTGTTCAAACAGAACAAACGGGTGCAGCAGGCACGCATAGGACTCCGTCGGTCTGTCGAGACGCACGCCGTGGCAGAAGAGCAAACCGACAATGCCGTGCAGCAGGCATGGACCCTGTGGCAACAGGCATACGTTGAACTGGAAACATGCAGAAAGAGTGTGGAACTGGCCCGTCAGAACTATCAGGTAGTGAACGACCGCTACCTGTCACAGTTGGCTCTTGTGACAGACATGGTCGATGCGTCCAACATGAAACTCTCTGCCGAACTGGGTGAGGTAGATGCTCATATTGCCATCCTCTTTGCTTATTACCGCATGAAGTACGTCAGTGGTACGCTTTAGTTTTTCAAATGCTCGTCCGCAGAAACTTCAAACTTTAAACTTCCAACTTCAAATTTCAAACAAATAAAAATGAATACAAAGGTAATTACCAAAAGAATCTATAATCTTGTCATTATTTTAGTCCTCCTTGTTTTCGTCCTCCTTGTCTGCCGCCGTTTTGTACATTGGGGCAACGTGGAATACACCGACGATGCGCAGGTGTGGCGTCACATCACTCCGCTCAATGCACGCGTTGGCGGGTTTATCAAGGAAATCCGTTTTGAGGACTATCAACACGTAAGCAAGGGCGACACGCTCGTCATCATTGACGATGCTGAGTTCCGTCTGGCTTTGGCTCAGGCCGAGGCCGGACTGCAGGGAAGTCGTAGTGGCAGTTCGGCTGTCAGTGCCGGCATGAACACGACGCAGAGTCAGGTGCGTGCTGCTTCGGCAGGTATCGACGAGGCTCGTGTTCAGATGGAGAATGCACGAATGGACTATGAGCGTTTTGAGCAGTTGTTGTCCAAGAATGCTGTGACACGTCAGCAGTATGACAACGTCAAGTCACAATACGAAGCGGCCCGTGCCCGCTACGAGGCTGCCCTTAGTCGGCGCCAGGCCACATCTCAAGTGCTTGGTGAACAGCGTGAGCGTCTCGGTCAGTCTTCGGCTGGTGTCAGTGTGGCCGAAGCCCAGTTGGAACTGGCGCGTCTTAATCTTTCCTATACGGTCGTCGTGGCCACGTGCGACGGCGTGATGTCGCGGAAGGATATCCATGTCGGCCAACTCGTTCAGGCTGGTCAGCAGTTGGCCAGCATCGTCGACGACAACCAGGTATGGGTCGTGGCCAACTACCGCGAAACACAGATGAAGCATGTCCTGGTCGGCAATCGTGTGGAGTTTAAGGCTGATGCCGTCCCTGGTGTGACGTACATCGGTGAGGTGCAGAGCATTGCCGGTGGTACTGGCAGTGCCTTTTCGCCTATTCCTGTGGACAATGCCACGGGCAACTTTGTCAAGGTGGAGCAGCGTGTTCCCGTCCGCATCCGTCTGACTGACGAAAACCTGGCTGAGGATGTTGCCCGCCTGCTGGCTGGTCTGAATGTGGAAACTACAGTAAAATACTGAGCATGGCCTGGAATCCGAACGAAAAATTCGCCATGCCCATGTTCAACTCGTGGGTACCGGCAGACGTCCGTCCGTGGATGTACTTGCTGTTTGCCTTCTGTTTCCAGTTGAGTGGTGGCGTGTATTTCTCTAACATGCAGCACATGATGGGTGCGACTTCGCTGATGCGTGAAGACATCCAACTTGTGGCCATGTTTGGTGTGGTGGGTGTGAATATGCCGTTCCCGTTTCTGTTCCGCTACAAACTGCGGTTCACGAACCGACAGTTGCTTATCAATGCTGCTGTCGTCATCGCTGTGTGCAATGTGCTGAGCCTCTACGTCCATTCGCTGCCGCTGTTGTGTGCCATCAGTTATGTGGCTGGCTTCTTCAAACTGTGCGGGACCTTCGAATGTTTCTCCAACATCCGCCTTTGGCTGTCTCCGAAGCAGGACTTCGGTATCTTCCTTCCATCGATGTACATTTTTATTCTCGGTGCGATGCCAGCCTCCAACTGGATGGCGCAGCAACTTTGCATTGCCTTCGACTCGTGGCAGACGATGCACTGGGTGATGACGGCGGTCATGCTCACCTTGGCCCTGGTGGTCTATGTCTGCACCCACCCGTGGCGCATGATGCCGCGTCCGCTGCCGCTGGTTTCGCTCGATTGGCTTGGCTGCCTCCTTTGGTCTGCCGTCATGCTGGAGGTCATTTGGCTCTTCACTTACGGCGAATACCTGAACTGGTGGCAGTCGGACACGTGGCAACTGGTGCTATGTGCCTTGCCTGTCACGTTGCTCGTCGCCGTCGGTCGTATGACCCACATCCGCCATCCCTACATTGCGCCTGAGGTATGGATGCACTGGCGGTTGTTGCCCATTCTCGGCATGTTCTTTGTGGCCGAGTTGATGAATGCCACACCGCATGCCCTGCAAGGCACACTCACGGGTGGCGTGCTCCATTGGGGCTTTACGACCACCAGCCAACTCTACTTCTTTGAACTTCTGGGCTATGCTTTCGGCTGCATCTTCACCATATTGTGGGGACGCGAAACCGCTCGCTGGGGACGCATTCCGCGCTGGGGATTCACCTACACCCGTCTGCTGACGGTAGGCTTTGCCGCCCTGCTCCTCTATCAGGTGATGCTCTATTTCTATGTATCGCCTGCGCTGAACATCGAGTGCCTCTACCTGCCCACGTTCCTGCGCACATTCGGCTACGGCATTTTCTTCTCCACCATGACCATCTATCTGAAAGACCTGATAGCCTTTCCCACGTTCTTCCATGCACTGACCCTCAGTGGCTTCATCCGCAATGGCGTGGCCGAAAGCGTCTGCTCAGGCTTCTACAGTTTCGGTCTTCGCCGTCAGGTTGCCGACACGCTCAACCGTGGTTTGCACAGCGATTTCGACAGCATTCTCCTTGTCGCTGTCAAGGAGATGTTCGGAATCATGTGTCTTGTTGGCACAGCCGTTCTTTTGCTCATGCTGCTCTACGACGTACAGCCCGTTCGACGGCGTCTCCGTCGCATGCCTTCCCTCCGCAGGTTGACGGAGAGGGCGCAACGGCAACTGTTTCGCCGGTGATGGTCAACGACAAAAAGCGCGACGCATCCGATGATGTGTCGCGCTTTTTGTTGTTTTGTACCGATGTGTTTTAGTCAATCATTTCAAAACCTGTGTAGGGCACAAGGGCTTTCGGTATGCGGATGCCTTCGTCGGTCTGGTTGTTCTCAAGCAGTGAGGCCACGATGCGAGGCAGAGCCAGTGCCGAACCGTTCAAGGTGTGACAGAGTTCGGGTTTCTTAGTGGCCTGGTTGCGGTAGCGGCACTTCAGGCGGTTGGCCTGGTAGGTGTCGAAGTTGCTGACCGAACTGACTTCGAGCCAGCGTTTCTGTGCCTCGCTGTACACCTCGAAGTCGTAGCAGATGGCACTGGTGAAGGACTGGTCGCCGCCGCAGAGCAGCAGGATGCGGTAGGGCAGTTCGAGTTTCTGCAGCAGCCCCTCGACGTGGGCCAGCATTTCCTTGTGGCTTTCCTTGGAGTGCTCGGGTTTGTCGATGCGTACAATCTCGATTTTAGAGAATTCGTGCAGACGGTTCAGGCCGCGTACGTCCTTGCCGTAACTGCCGGCTTCGCGGCGGAAACACTGTGTGTAGGCACAGTTCTTGATGGGCAGGTCCTTCTCGTCGAGTATCACGTCGCGGTAGATGTTGGTGACAGGCACCTCGGCAGTGGGAATCAGGTAGAAGTCGTCTACTTCGCAGTGATACATCTGTCCCTCCTTGTCGGGCAACTGTCCCGTGCCGTATCCGCTGGCCTGGTTGACGACAGTCGGCGGCATGATTTCGGTGTAGCCGCTCTTGCGGGCCTCGTCGAGGAAGAAGTTGATGAGGGCACGTTGCAGTTGGGCACCCTTGCCTGTGTAGACGGGAAATCCGTTTCCTGTGATTTTCACACCCAGGTCGAAGTCGATGAGGTTGTATTTCTTGGCCAGTTCCCAGTGGGGCAGGGCGTTTTCGATGCCCAGTTCGGGGTTCACGCTCCAGTTGCCCACGGTGTCGTCCTGCTTGCATTCCTTGAGGTTCGACTTCACCACGCGGTTGTCCTCTGCACAAGTGCCTTCGGGCACCTCGTCGTAGGGAATGTTGGGGATGGTGCACAAGTGGCGTTCCAGTTCGTCGGCGGCTTCCTTCATGGCCTGCTGCAGTCGGGCCGACTCTTCCTTCAACTTGGCTACCTCGGCCTTGGCAGCCTCAGCCTCTTCCTTTTTGCCCTGCTTCATCAGGGCTCCAATCTGTGCTGCCCATTTCTTGCTCTCAGCCAGCAGGTTGTCGAGACGGGTCTGAGTCTCGCGACGTGTCTTGTCAATGGCCAGCGCACGCTCAACAGCCTCGCGGGCACCCTCAAAATTCTTCTTCTCCAGACCGCGCACCACACGCTCGGTCTCTTCTTTCAACACTTGTAATGTTAACATAACAATTTATTTTTATGATTTACTGATTTACGATTTCCTCTTCACTCTTCACACAGTCCTGCACCACCAGTCCGGCAAGGGTGAAGCCAAAGATGGCGACGGCATGACACAGCGTGCCGTTCACCTGTGCTTTCAGTGGTGTCCATGTATCTGCCGTTTCCTCATGCAGTTTCCCTCGGTTGAGCAACACCTCCTCGCTGTAGACACACAGGAACTTGCGGCTCGGAAACTGTTTCTGCCGCTTGAACTTGTTGCGCAGGGCACGGGCCAGCGGACATCCCTTCACTTTCCGGAACTCGTCCACACGGATTTTCGTCGGGTCGAGTTTCAGGGCTGCACCCATGGCCGAGTAGAAACGGGCTTGGGTGGCACAGGCTGTGCGGATGAGGTGGGCTTTGTTGTCGAGGCTGTCGATGGCATCGATGATGTAGTCGTAGGTGTCCAGTCGGAAACTGTCGGCTGTCTGAGCGGAGTAGATTTGCTGCAGAGCCGTGATGTCGGCCTGGGGGTTGATGTCCAGCAGCCTTTCGCGCAGCACCTCCACCTTCACCTGTCCCACCGTCTTGGTGGTGGCCATGAGTTGTCGGTTGATGTTGGTCACGCACACGCGGTCGCTGTCGACGATGGTCAGGTGGCTGATGCCCGAACGTATCAGGCTTTCGGCGCACCAGGAGCCCACACCGCCCACACCGAACAGGATGACGCGCACATCCTTCATGCGCTCCATCGTCTCCTCGCCCAGCAGCAAGGACACCCGGTTGAATATGCCTCGTTCGATTCCTGTCACCGTGTTTTTTTGCAGTTTCACTTCCTTTGCGACTTTCTGTTTCTCACCCGCTGTTTGATTTCAGCCTTGTGCTTGGCGGCTCCCGACTTGTGGGCACCCGTCTTGTAGGCTTTCACGCGGGCCTTGGTCTTCACCTTGTTCTCGTCCTTCTTGCGGCCCGAGCCGCTGCCGCTGAACTTGATGCCCGCCGTCATTGCCTGATATATTTCTTTATCTGTAGCCATTCAGTTAGTTTGAAGTTTTCATTTTCCATTTTTTCAAACTTGAAAATTTCTCAGTGATGAAATAGTCGTATTCCTGTCATTGCCATCGTGATGCCGTAGCGGTCGCATGTGGCAATCACGTGGTCGTCCCTGATGCTGCCTCCTGGCTGGGCCACATACTGCACGCCCGACCGGTGGGCACGCTCGATGTTGTCGCCGAAGGGGAAGAAGGCATCGCTGCCCAGCGACACGCCCTGCAGTTGCCGCAGCCACCCATCGCGCTCCTCGCCGCTCAGCGGTTCGGGGCGATGGGTGAAGAACTGTTGCCAGGCACCATCGCGCAGCACGTCTTCCCACTCCTCGCCGATGTACAGGTCGATGCAGTTGTCGCGGTCGGCCCGGCGGATGTCGTCCCTGAAGGGCAAGGCCATCACCTTGTCGTGCTGGCGCAGCCACCACAGGTCGGCTTTCTGGCCTGCCAGCCGTGTGCAGTGGATGCGCGACTGCTGACCGGCACCGATGCCGATGGCCTGCCCGTCCTTGACGTAGCACACCGAGTTGGATTGTGTGTATTTCAGCGTAATCAGGGCAATGCGCAGGTCGCGACGGGCCGACCCGGGCAGGGTCTTGCTGTGTGTCGGCACCTGGTCGAACAAGTCGTCGCGGCTCAGGTCCACGTCGTTGCGTCCCTGCTCAAACGTGATGCCGAACACCTGCTTGCGTTCCGTGGGCTGCGGACGATAGTCGGCGTCCATCTGCAGCACGCAGTACCGGCCGCCACGCTTGGCCTTCAGCACGGCCAGCGCCTCGGGCTCGTAGGCAGGGGCAATCACGCCGTCGCTCACCTCCGGCTTGAGCAGCAAGGCCGTGGACAGGTCGCATGTCGTGCTGAGGGCCACGAAGTCGCCGAACGACGACATGCGGTCGGCTCCCCTCGCACGTGCATAGGCAGCAGCCACGGGCGACAGTTCCAGGCCGTCGGCCACGAAGTAGATGCGACGCAGCCGTTCGTCGAGAGGCAGTCCGATGGCCGCCCCAGCAGGACTCACGTGTTTGAACGACGCAGCAGCAGCCACACCCGTGGCCCCATGCAGTTCGCGCACCAGTTGCCATCCGTTCAGCGCGTCCAGCAGGTTGATATATCCCGGGCACCCATTCAAGACCACGAAGGGCACGTCGCCGTTCCCCTCCATCCGCACACGCGCAGGAACCTGTCCCGGGTTGCAACCATATTTCAACTGTAACTCAGTCATCTGTTTCTACCAAATTCCCTGCGAAGTTACGAATAATATATGGAACACTGAAATTTGCGCTTTGAAAAATATGATTTGCCAGCCCTCCCGAAAATCCAGGGGCCAATGCCCCCGTCTATGGTCTTTTGCCCCCATCGGGGCTGAGCAATGGGACTCTCGGCTCTCGACCATCGACCATCGACCAAGAACTTTAAACTTTTTCCTTCTTCACTCAAAATCTGACACATCTTCACATCAAAGTTAAAATCACGTCGTGATTTTTGCAAATCACGTCGTGATTCGTACAAATCACGTCGTGATTTATAGAAATCACGACGTGATTTAAAGTTTTGTTGCGCTTGAAAATAAGTTTAAAGTTAAGATTTCCAATATTTTATGTGCAGTTTTGCGGCTTTTTGTCTCTTGGACGTGATTTTCACAACCTGAAAACTGGTCCGTTCAGGGGTGGTTTTCATCATTTCTGGACGCCATTTCATCCGTTTAGGAGGCTAATTATTTGCAGGTCGGAAAAAGAAACCTTAACTTTGCTGACATTACAAGACTTGAATAAATAATAACAATATAAGTTTCGAAGGGTAATGAGAACACAGTGTAGAAACGGCCTTTCAGGCTGTCTTTTCGGAACTTGCGACATCGTTCGGCCTTGCCGACGCTTTCTTTTGACAAGCAAAAGCGCTTCGCGATAACGCTCGTCGAAAGAAACTTTAGTAATAATATACAAATTCAACAATATTCGTATGAAAACAAAAATCTTGTTCGTCCTTGTCTGCCTGCTGACCTGTACTTGGGCCATGGGACAGACCACCATCAGGCGGAAGACGAATCCGCAACAACAGACTCAGCCTAAGACTCAGACAAACACCCAGTCAAAGAAACAGTCAAACACCCAGCCAAAGAAACAGTCAAACACCCAGCAAAATCGGCAGACTCAGAGTGGTAGCCAACAATCAAGGCAGAACTCCACCTCGCAGCCTGCATCGTCAGCGGCGGCAAAACCCGTCGTTACAAAAAACAATGTCGAGAATGGAATAAAATTCACCGTTGGCGGCGTTTCCTTCACGATGGTGTGTGTTGCCGGCGGCACCTTCTCGATGGGCAGCAGCGACTCGGAAGCCGACAGTGATGAGCAGCCCGTCCACAGTGTGACGCTCAGTGGCTACCTGATAGGCGAGACTGAGGTGACGCAGGCCTTGTGGCTTGCCGTGATGGGCAGCAATCCGTCGAACTGGAAGGGTGACGACCTTCCTGTGGAGCGTGTGAGTTGGGACGATTGCCGGGAATTCATCGGCAAGTTGAATGTGCTGACGGGTGCGTCGTTCCGCCTGCCTACCGAGGCCGAGTGGGAGTACGCTGCCCGTGGCGGCAACAAGAGCGTTGGCCGCAAGTACAGCGGTAGCGACACGATAGGCGAAGTGGCCTGGTACGATGGCAACAGCAGCAACAAGACCCATGCCGTGAAGTCAAAACGTCCCAACGAGTTGGGCCTGTACGACATGAGCGGCAACGTGTGGGAATGGTGTCAGGACTGGTACGGCGGTTACGGCAGTGGTTCCCAGACGAATCCCACGGGTCCTTCCTCGGGCTCTTACCGCGTGCGCCGTGGTGGTAGTTGGCGCAGCAATGCGTGGTACTGCCGAGTGTCGGATCGGCTCGACTTCTCGCCAGTCAGCCGGGTCAGCCTCCTTGGGCTCCGCCTTGCCCTATAGTTCTTCCTGAAAAAAAATAAAAAAGAGAAAACACTCGAGTTTAACTTGAGCCGAGGGCAAGAAGCGGCCTCAAGCCGCAAGAAGCCCTCGGCACAAGTTAAACTCGCAGAAGAAATAGAACTCCTTATTTCGCAAGTAATGCACATGCTGGGAATTAGCCCCGTAGGGGCGTTAGAACACAGGCAGGGGTGTAACCCCTGTATCAGCATGATAAGAAAGTTTTTTTATGCAATTCAAATTATTTACCCTGCCTGTTGCCAATGCGGAACCCTGTGAACAGGAATTGAACAAGTTCCTGCGCAGTCACCGTGTGTTGCAGGTGGAACGACATTTCTGCCCTGACCGTGGTGGCTATTGGTCGCTGATGGTGGAATACATGGATGGTGACCCTGTGGCAGAATGCCCTCCGGCTCATCGCAACGAGAAGCGAGATTTCAGGGAGGGACTTTCTGACGAAGAAAAGAAACGCTACGACCAATTTAAGGTAATTCGAAGAGAATTGGCAAAAGACAAAGCCATTCCTGCCTACTTGATATTTACCAATGAAGAACTGGCAATCTTGGCGCAACTGCCAGCATTGACTGAGGAAACTATTCGTAGTGTCAAAGGGGTTGCTCCGCAAAGGATGAAAGATAATATTGCTTATTTTATGACTGCTGAAAGTAACTTTGAAAAACATGGTGAAGAGAGTGGGGAATCTGATGCCCAGGATAGCCGACATCAGTAACCTACAAGAGGCTTTCCTGCGAGCCGCAAAGGGAAAAAACGGAAAGAAAGAGGTCGTTGTGTTCCGTAGCCATCTGAATGCAAATCTCATACAGATTCAGAAGGAACTGATGGATGGTTGTTACCAATTTGGTAACTATCATTTTTTTACGATTTATGACCCCAAAGAGCGTTTGATTTGTGCCGCACAGTTCCGTGACCGAGTCGTGTTCCATGCTATGATGCGCATCTGCCATCCCGTCTTTGACCATTATCAAGTGTTCGACAGTTATGCCAGTCGTATTGGCAAAGGGACATATAAGGCATTAGACAGGGTACGATGCTTCGCTGGTCGCTATCGGTGGTTTGTAAAGATCGACATGTGCAAGTATTTCGATTCCATCCACCACAAAATTCTATATAACCAGTTGAACCGTTTGTTCAAAGACAGACAATTACTGTTGCTTTTCAACAACTTACTTTCAACCTATTCAACTATGCCTGCCAGAGGGCTACCTATAGGCAACCTGACCAGCCAGTATTTTGCCAATCACTATCTGTCGGTTGCCGATCATTATCTTAAGGAAACACTAAAGGTACCAGCCATGGTGCGATACATGGACGATGTGCTGGTTTTTGCCAGTGACAGAAATGAATTGAAACGATTTTGCGAAAGATATTCAACATTTGTCAGGCAGGAATTGTTACTGGAAATCCATTCGCCTGTACTGAATTGCACGAAGAGAGGAATTCCATTTTTGGGATATGTGGTCTATGCTGATGGGTTGCGCCTGAATCGGCGTAGCAAACTCCGTTTTGTCAATCATCTTGAAAAACTGATGAAATCAGATATCAACGGGAAGATGAAAGACAACGACATTGCTACCCGACTGACTTGTATGTTGTCATTTGTGAACAAGGCAAAAGCATCAGGCTATCTACACCAAATTATTCTTGGAAAAGGAGCATATCTGCAAGGGCTCTAACCGCGTGAACCGTGGTGGTAGTTGGAACAACAATGCGAGGAACTGCCGAGTGTCGAATCGGAACAACAACTCGCCAGACAACCGGAACAACAACCTTGGGCTCCGCCTTGCCCTATAATTCTGCCTTGCCAAAGAGTTTAGGAAGAACAAGATATGTTTCCTGTCCGTAACGTTGACGATATTTTCTGATGGTTACGGCAAAAGTTTTACTTTTCATGCCTGTGACTTGAGTAGTTATTCCTGCGAAAGAGTCACAGGTTTCCTTTTTGAGAGAAACTGTAGTTGCCGCATTACTTGGCGGCATTCCAGTTCATGAGGCGCATGTTGTCATTGAACTTTCCCCACATGACTGGATGCTGCTTGTTTCTGGTGCGCTGGGCAACATTGTGAGAGACGTAGTCGAAAAGTTCCTTGGCCGTGACAATACGGTTGCGGTCGGCATCGGCTGCGCCTTTGAGCCCCAAAAGGAGGTACTGGGTGAAGAAGCCGTTGCGTCCGAAGGGATTTTCCTGCGATTTCTCGTCGGTGCGCGACGAGAGAAACAGCATGATGCCTTGCATGTCGGAAAAAGAAGATTGAGCGGTAGCCGTCTGTTGGTGCTTTTTCTCGCGGAGACCACCCGAGAAGCAGGCATCGATATAGAGTTGCTTGTTGTTGGCGCGGCATGTCTGCAAGACTTTCTGAATCTCTGTGTAAGTAATCATGGTCTTCTGGCTGCTGGTGTCGTAGGCACAGAGTCCGCCCTTGCCACCGTGTCCGCTGAAGATGAAGACGAGTACATCTCCCTCGGCAGCCTGGCTGCAAAGTTGCTGCAATCGACTCAGAATGTTTTCACGTGTGGCCTGTGCACCGAGCAGGGTGGTGACGTGGGAAGTGTGGGTGGCAAACAGTTGTGCCATGTCGGTGGCATCGTTCTCGGTCTTGCGCAGGTCGTTGATGGACTTGTAGTCGCAAATGCCTACCGACAGGACATAGATGGTGCGTGCATGAGTGGCAAGACTGCATGCACCGAACAAGAGTGCAAGAAGGTATAAACGCATGATAAACAGGAATAGGGTTGATGATGTTCAGGGAAGGGGAACGCCACAATGCGGGCAATAGGTGTGCTGCTTGAGAATCTGAAAGGGAGTGAAACCCAAGAAATGATGGCAGTGCGGACAAATATACTCGGACTGCATTCGTGTGTTGAGTTCTGCCATGCGCAGGTTTTTCTTGGCCAAGACTTTCTCGCCGGCAACAATCGACACCAACATGACGGCAAGTAGGACAATGAAGGAAACGGTCCAGTCCTGACCGATGAGTTGTGCCAGGGCCATGGTAATGATGGGGGTGAGCATACGGATGGAGTTGACGATGGTGGTGTAGCGGTCCCATTTCCGCTTTTCCTTGTCGTAGCCGTCCCAGATTTGTGAAAGGTTGATGTTGCCGACGTCTTGCAGGAGTTGGTTCACGGTAGTCTTATAGGAACCAAGAAAGAAAGGAGTGTCGGAATTGAGCGTCTTTCGCTTGATGCGGAAACCAAAGACAAAGGTTCCCCGCTGCGAATCTTGATCCTCAATCTGATAGATGTCGGGTCCCGTCTTCTTCAAAGTGATGTGCTGGGGCGAGACCGTTGTGTCAGCAATGTGCATGGGTTGTTGTCCGAGACGTCCAACAATGATTTGTTCGCCTATTTCCATATCTTGTGAGTTTCGTAAAGTTCTTTCACTTGTTTCAAGGCCTCCTTGGAGACAGGAAGTGCATAGTTGCCAGGATGGTCGAAGTCGGAAAGAATGAGTTGCTGCTTGCTGAAGTTGATTTGAACAATCACGTCGGTATTGACGATGTACCGCTTGCCTATGCGAATGAAGACGGGTTGCCGGGCTGTAGCCTTCTCCGCAATGATTTGCTCGACTTGGTTCAGCCCGACCGGAAGCATGACTTTCTGATTGTTGGGAAAAACTCCGTAGCAGTAGTTGCCATAGGCTTCGTAGAACATGGCTTTGTCAATGGGAATGCGCAGGAGTTCATTGCGTCGGTTGAAAATGACTTCATTCATGGCTTGCTGTATAATA
>FLNU01001226.1_pt1 | contig 48292 bp, 44 predicted proteins | sample 1140361 | NCBI WGS metagenome assembly FLNU01 (sample SAMEA3878206, study PRJEB12797) | bioreactor metagenome | biome: Moose rumen | place: Sweden | collected 2011-10 | reverse complement strand
TTGTCAAGGCGTCTGCGGTTAGTGAAGATATGCTTGTTTACAAGGGCAAGGCTAAATGTTTTGATTCGGAAGAAACTGCAATCAACGCGATAATGGCGGGAGAAATTCACAACGGCGACGTTGTAGTAATTCGTTATGAAGGACCGAAGGGCGGACCCGGTATGCAGGAAATGTTAAATCCGACAGCGGCGATAACCGGTGCAGGATTAAAAGTCGGCTTGATAACGGACGGCAGATTTAGCGGCGCAAGTCAAGGCGCGTGTATCGGTCACATTTCCCCCGAAGCTATGGAGGGCGGCACAATCGCGCTGATTGAGGACGGCGATATTATTTCCATTGATATTCCGAACAGAAAATTGGAACTTGAAGTAAGCGACGAAGAATTATCTAAACGCCGCGCAAATTGGGTTAAGCCCGAGCCGAAAATTAAAACGGGTTACCTTGCACGTTATGCGAAAATGACTTCCTCCGCGTCAACAGGTGCAGTCGTCAACGCTTAATCGAAAAAATATTTTTTTAGGGGCTGTTGGTAAAATGCGTAAAAAATGGTGGTAATGTCGCGGCAACTCCTCGATTTTTCTGTAACCTTGAAACTGCCGTAACGTGTCAAACGCGCTATAAATTATTTTTACTGTAACGCACTCGCGAAAATCGCTGTTGCCGCTTATGTTTCTTTGCTACTTTCTTTGCATCAAAGAAAGTAGATTTAAATAAAAAATTTACCAACTTAGAGTTTACCAATACGCTCTAGCAAATTTCAATTATGAGTCAAGTTTAATTTATCGACAGCTTTTAACGCGGTCAATTTTTTAATTGCCATTTCCATTGTCTGCATGCCTTGCGCTTGTCCGCTCATCATGACGGTTGGAAGTTGCACATATTTTCCTTGTCGAATCAAAGATTTTGATGCAGGAGTTGACAATAAAATTTCTGCCGCGCAGATTCTTCCGCCGTCCGATTTTTTTAAAAGTTGTTGTGAAATTATTGCGCTGAATTCGTCTGCAAATAAATCTCTTATTGCGTCGCGTTGTACCAACGGAAACATTGTTTCAACTCTCATTGCTGTTTCTGCCGCAGATTTTGTATGCAATGTAGCCAAAACTAAAATTCCTGCCGCCGATGCCTCCAATGCCGCGTGCATTGTTTCAGCGTCGCGTATCTCTCCGATTAATAAAACGTCGGGCATTTCACGCAATGAAACTCTTACCGCGTCCGCAAAGTTTATAAAATCTTGTCCCAATTCTCTTTGGCTGACGAAGGAATTTTTAGTATCGTATTCAAATTCTATCGGGTCTTCCAAAGTCAATAAATGGCAAGGTCTGACTTTGCAAAGTTCGTTTAAAAATGCGGCAATCGTCGTTGATTTTCCCGAGCCAGTTCGCCCCGTCACTAAAATTAATCCTTGTGACAAATTTATAAATTTTTTTAAGACTGAAATTCCTACTTCATCTAAGGTAGGAATTTTTTGTTGGATTAATCTCAATGCCGCCGCTAATTTTTTGCGCTGATAATAAATATTTACCCTAAATCTGCGTCCAAATTTTTCATCGACGTATGAAAAATCTATCGCCAAATTTTTTTCCAACTGCGCGGTTAATCTTTTCGGTATGAGTTCATTCAAAATTTTTTCTAATTCATTAACCGTCAAAACTTCGCCGAATTGTAAAAGTTCTCCATTGACGCGCAGGAAAATTTTTTGTTCCGCCGTTAAATGTATGTCCGACGCATTTAATTTGACGCCTTCACTTAAAATTTCTGTTAAATCCATTTTAAAATCCCTTCATTATGATTTTTAAAATTATAGCACAATCTATAAAGTAATTTTTTAGCGTTGGCAAAAACTCGCTTGATGATTTCCAAGTAAAACTTGAAAAACTCATTTGTTTCTGCTAAATTTTTTATAAATGTCAGGAAGTATTACATTTAAATTTAAAATTAATTCAGTTAAATTAATCAGTTGACGAGTCAATTCACAGAAACAAATCAAACGGATTTTCTAGCATTAGTTGCACAGCACACACTCACATTGATAAATCAAAATTTCTACGCCTTTTTCGCACTCCTGAAACTCAAAGCTAAAGGAGAAGATCAAGGAAGTCAAGCAGCTTCGACGAAGGCAAAGCCCGGCTATATAAAACTTTCGCAGACAAATATTTTTATCAAAAGCAAAGTCGAAAAAGTTCAATTCGTAAGAGTTGTTCAGCGAAAGAGCACGATGACGGTTGAAATAGGCTATAAAAAGAATTGCCGAAAGAAAAAAGTTTGACATATCTGAAAAAATTTTCAGCGATTGATATAGGGATAGATAATCTTGTTGCAGTGATTTTTTACGATTCAAACCCTTTTGTAGTGAATGGAAAACCGCTGAAGTCGATAAATCAATACTTCAATAAAATTAATGCCAAATTATTGAGTCGGCAGAGAAAAATTAACGCTAAAGATTTTTTGCGTACAAACAAAATGCAGACCTTGAGCAGAAAACGCGATAACAAAATTTCTGATTATCTGCATAAAGATAGCCGTCATATCGTGAACCAATTAGTTTCCCGCCAAATAACTTGGTCACAATAAAAACCGGAAACAAGGCACGAAACTCGGTAGAAAGCTCAATCAAAATTTTGTGTCGATACCGTTTAACAAATCATTATCGACGAGTCATACAATCGAACATACAAAAGTTTCTATGGAAATATCGGATAGTTGTGTAATAGAGAGTTTATCCTCTCAAATGTGTTTGTCTAAGTTTTCTATAACAAATACAACTATGTCAACACTTTTCTCGTTGAACTAAAAAGAAATCCTTTTCTTATCAGAAGTTGTCTTCATAGATAATTTCTGATAAACAGCGGGAATATTTCTTGAAAGAACATTGGCTTAATAACTCTCGCAGACTGATTAAAATTTATAATTTATGAAGACAGCTTCTAAGAAAAAACCGGAAGGGCTATGCGCTAAAAAATTTTTCTTATGACGGCGATAATTTTTAAAATTACGTGGTAAAATATTCAGAGTCAGAAATTTTGACTAAGCACTTGCAACTTGCAGGTGCTTTTTTAACATCTCGAAAGGAGGATTTTTTTATGGCTAGGTACACTCTCAACAAAAATTTTTCCGACATTGCGGAGACTTACGGACTTTTTCAAAATGCCAGCGGTAATGCTGACATTGAAATTACTAATAACGTAGGCGAGACCGGAATTATTTTGCGTCCTTTCCAGACCGTAACGGTTAATCAGAAAGTGTTTGCGCGGAAGATTGGCAACAATGCCGGTACTTGTCTATTGCAAGTACTTCCTTTCAGCGAACTATCCGAATCTGCAAACACAGAAACTTCAAGTAGTGTCGCAACCAATGATGCCGACTTAACCTTTGACGATTACGGCAATTTGTTTTTAAACCACCGTGCGCCGCCTTGTTTCGGTAATGAACCGCTTTCTGTTGAAGAAACTCCGACTCATTATTTGGTTAGTGTTTCTAAAAATTCGCTTAAAGGACAAAACAAATTTTTAATTCAGTTTGATAACAAAAAATTTAAAAAAAATTGACTAAACGTCTCGAAAATGTTAGGATTTAAACGCTTAATTTAAACCTGACACATCGGGACGTTTAGACATTTTAAATTTTAAACGTTCCAACGTGTTTTGTCAAACACGAAAGGAGCGAACTTTTTATGATTGATAAAGAAAAATCTTTAATCTCAATCAACGTTAATTTTCCCGAAGATATTGTGCAAAAAATTTGCGATATTTCGGAACGCTTAAAGCAAATTGAAATGATAGTCAGAGATTTAAACACTTTCTTGCCTTACGCCGTTGAAAATCTTTCTAATGAAATTTGGCGCGATGTCGTCGGCTATGAGGGGCTTTACCAAATTAGCAATCTTGGAAGAGTAAAAAGCCTTCTGTTTGGCAGGGAAAGAATCCTTAAAACTCGTTACAGTCTTGAAGGATATGCCGTTATCAAACTTACAAAAAAAGATAAAGGAAAAACCTATCACATTCATAAACTTTTGGCGCAAGCGTTTATTCCAAATCCCGAACATAAACCTCAAGTAAATCACAAAGATGGTAATAAAATGAATAATTGCTTGGACAATCTTGAATGGGTTACTAATTCTGAAAACGTTAAACATTCGTATAAAATGGGTTTAATAAAATCAAAACGCGGTTCGGAAAACGTTCAATCTAAATTGAGTGATGAAGACGTTTCTTATATTCGTAAAAATTACAAATATCGCGATAAAGAATTTAACGCGTATAAATTGGCAAAAAGATTTGGAGTCAGCACATCGACAATTTATCGAGTTGTAAATAATGAGTGCTATAAAAATTTAGAACAGTTTGATTAAAATCTACAAGTTCTGAAATTGGTTTGGCTAAGGCGGGAACTAACATTAACGTCGACGCGGCGGGTACTTTCAGCGTGAATACGGCAAGCAGTTCACAGAGCGGCGTCGTTCAAGTCGGCAGTAATATTTCCGTAAATGACGGAACTATTAGCCTTAGCGGCGGCAATGTTACAAGCGCACTCGGCTATACGCCTTTGGACGCGGCAGATATTTCGGCGGTTACAACTGCTGAAATTGAAGGACTTTTTTCAAACTAATTTTTCATTAAAATTTTCTGTGTGGGCAGGAGTAAATTCTTCTGCCCTTACTTTTTTGGAGGAATTTAAAATGGCTAACTTACTTGGCGGAATCGAAATTGCAGAGCAAAAAGGTTTATCTTCTATGCCTCAAAAGGCGGCTTCAGCTTGGATAGCGGTTGACGGCGGCATTGTCGGCGCGGACTATAAACCCTTGCTTTATGTTGGTGAACAAATTACCAAAGGCATCACTTATCATTTTATCGCTTTGCAAACCTTAATTTTGGCTGAACCCGAAAGACACATCGTAAAAATCGCCGTCAATGAATTTACTCAAAAAAATGCTAACGGCGAACTTGAAACCGTTTATAAAATCGTGCCTCATTCTATCGAAGTCGTTTATTAATGGAGGATTTGAAAATGGCTAAATATGTAACTGTGGATTTACTTTCACTTTTCAAAACTAAGCAAGACTCCGCTAATCAAAATAAATTTATGCAAATTGCCGACTACGTTGAAAACGGCAAGATTAAGGCTGAATTTGTAAGCACTCAATCTAACGTTGTGCCTATTCACGTTGTTACCGATAACGGCACTACTAAATATTATGCCGACAACGAAGGCGTAAAAACTTCTATCGAAGTCACAGGCGAAATTGGCAAACTTTACATTGACGTTGAAGGCGGTAGCAAGTGCCTTTACACTTTTGATAACGGCTTTATTCCTTTTGCCTCGTCTATCGCCACTGAAGCCGATATTGACGCTCTTTTTGATTAGGTGTCGCTATGGCTAAAAAATTTGATTCTGATACAACTGCTGAAATTATCAATGTTCATTCTGCTAAAAATGAATCGGTCGAATTATTGACAGAATTTAAACTTGGCTTGATTAAATTGGGTTTGAAAGGCAGTGACGACCTTAATCATAAACGCGTTCAAAATCCCACTGAGTTTTACAATTCCTTGACCGCTCTTTTTAACGCTGTCAAAAATTCCTAATTGGAGGACTAACCATGAAATTCGATATTCAAAAATTTGCTGAAGATGAGGTTCAAGAATACGGCGACGTTCTCGACGGCGCGATTGAGGATATACCTGAAGATTTGCCGCCTATTCCCAAAGAACTGGAAGGTATCCCTGAAGATATTGCCCGTGACATTATGTCTAAGGCGTCCGCGCAAAATTCTGAAACTCCTGATGAAAATCCTGCGCCTGAAACTCCTGAAACCGAATCCGAAACTTCTGTTCCTTATAAGCGGTTTAAAGAAACTTTAGAACAGAAAAATGATTTAGCTCAGCAATTGGCGGCTTATCGTGAACGTTACGGCGATATTTCTTCACAATCTCCGCAACAATCTCAACCGCCTAAAAATGATACTCCGCAACAAAATTTTATGCCGCAGTTCAACGCTGATGCGATAAAGCAGATTGACGACGCCATTAAACAACGCGCTATGCAAATCAGCGGTCTTTCCAAAGAAGAAATTGACGGCATTGATTATTTTGATGATGACGATCCGCGCATTAGTTTGTGGAATCACGCTCGCGAACTTTCTAAGGCTACTGTTTACAATGATATTGTTGCCAACCACATTGCTCAACAGCAGGAACTTCAACGTTTGCAATACCTTCAAAATCAATCTGTCAATGACTACAATAATTTTGTTGCTCAAAGACAAGCCGCTGAAAATTTTGACGCCGTAAGGCAATACGCAACCGGTGAATTTTTTAAAGCCCAATCGCCTATCGACAAAGAAATTATCACTGAATCTTTTACCCGTTTAAGCCGCAATATGGCAACTCCTGCTGATATGATGATTGTACGTGACTTTTTTACAAGGGCTGAAAATTCTTTTGCGAATAAAAGTGCAACTCCGCAAGTTAATCCTCAAAAAAATATTCCACAACCTAAGGCGAATTTTCCTCGCACTAATCAGTTAAACGGTACTGCAGGCAGTGGCGGCGGTGTTACTCAAGCACAACTTGCCGATATGCTTCAGAATAAAAAATGGTCGGAAATCCCTCCTCAATATCAAAAAATTTTACTCGATCTTTAAGAAAGGATGTTTATAAATGGAAGAATTGAAATTCAACCTTCAACGATTCGCTGATTCTTTATCCTTCATAAATTGACTAAACGCCTCAAAAGTGTTAAGATTTAAATGTCAATTTTAAACCAACACTCGGGGCGTTTAGCATTCAAATTTTAACCGTTCCGATGTGTTTTGTCAAATATGAAAGGAGCGGTCTTATGATTTGGACAAAAGATTCTGCTAAACAATTTTTATCGGAAGTTTCCGATAGTTTACCTGAAAATGTTAGAACAGCAATAAAATGTGTTCTAGATGAACTTGGCAAAGCTGAGAATAATAATACGAATATGCCGCGTGTTGAAGTCATCGACGAAAAACACCAGAGTTTTAATGGCGAAATTTATACTAAACGTGACAAAAATGGCTACTACTACTTAACAAAAATTTTACATACGGAAGTTTGCAAATATTATCTCGGCATTGACAAAATTCCAAATGGTTATCTTATTCATCACGCTAGTAAAAATGAAAATGGTGATTATGACAAGGAAAAAAATAATATCGAGGATTTACAGTTAATGTCGCGTGAAGAACATACAAGTTTACACGGTCCGGAAATAGGACAGATGCGCACGTTTATTTGTAAAAATTGCGGCAAAAAATATCAAACAAGATTTATGGGAAAAAATTGTTATTGTTCACGTAAATGTAAGGAGGATTGGAAACGAAAAGAGATTCTCAATGGCAAAGACAATGAAAAAAGAATTTGTGAATGGTGCGGCTCTGAATTTAAGGTTTGGAAACATTCAAAAAAAAGATATTGCTCGAAGACTTGCGCTAAATATTCTCAATGGGCGCAAATGAAAGCCAATGGTTATCAAAAAAATGTTTTTACTGCTACAACTATGAAAAATGCAGAAGAAATTCGTAGACTGTACAGTAGTAAAAAATTTACTCAAGCAGATTTAGCAGAAATGTTCGGGGTGTCTACATCAGTGATTGGTCGAATTGTGCGTGGTGAAAGTTACGTAATCGATAAATAAAATCTGCGTGAAAATAAAAAAAGACAGGGCGGCAAGGTTAAACACTTTGCCGGTTTTTTTTGAAAACTGAACCTGTTCAAGCCGCGTATTCGTCTAATGCAGGTCATTCCGATACGGCAGGTTCAGCTAATAAAGCCAATCAAGCTACCAATGACGCTGTCGGCAATCCCATTCACTCAACCTATTTGACTATCAACGACGCGGCTAACACTTATTTAACCAAAAATGCTAATGCCGTTAGTGCTACTAACGCCGTTACTTCTTCTAATTGTACCGGTAATTCTGAAAATGCTACTAGATTATCGACGCCTAGAAAAATTAATGTTACCGACGCCACTGAATTAAATTCCGGCACTGCGGCTAAGTTTGACGGTACAAGCGACGTTGTGATAAAACTTCCGCCTACCATTAAAGCCACTATTGACGGCAACTCTGCAACTGCTACACGTGCTACTTCGGACGCTTCAGGCAATATCATCACCAATCACTACGCGCCGAATTATAATCCCGTTTTTACTGGTGTTCCTCAAGCTCCAACTGCTAATAGCGGCACGAATAACAATCAGCTTGCTACTACTGCTTTTGTTCAAACCGCTATTCAATCCTTAATCGGCAGTGCGCCCGAAACTTTGAACACACTTTACGAATTGGCTGACGCTATCAACCAAGATAAAAATTTCGCAAACACTATTGCTAATTCTTTAGCTGGTAAGCAGGATTTAAACGACGCTTTAACTTCTATTTCAAATTTGGTTACAAGCGCAGACAAATTGATTTACGCCAACGCGCCTAATTCTTTTGTCACGACTGATTTAACCGCTTTTATGAGAACTTTGCTTGATGATGTTGACGCTAAGTCTGCCAGACAAACTTTAAATGCTCTCGGCTTAAACGAAAATGCTGTTAGTGCCTCTAAACTTCAGACTTCACGCGAACTTTCAATTACCGACGGCATTAATACCGGCAATTCTTCAAACTTTGACGGTACAAGCAATGTTACTCTCAGATTGCCCTCAACTATTAAAGCTGATTTAAACGGCAATGCTGATTCCGCTACCAATTCTGATTTTGCTACGAAGGCTCAACAAGACGCGGACGGCAACATTATTTCCAAGATTTACGCTCCGATTTTTAATCCAATTTTCAAAGGCTCTCCGCAAGCTCCGACTCCTACAAGTGATATTGCTGACAACCAGATTGCTACTACTAAATTTGTTTCCAATTCCATTGAAAATTTTATCTCGAATAATCCTGCTTTATCTTCAATTTCAAACTTGAATACAAATTCCGACACAATGATTTTTACTACTGCGCCCAACGTTTACGACGTGACAACTTTAACTAAATTTGCTCGTACTATTTTAGACGATTCGGACGCTGAAACCGCACGTCAAACTTTAAACGCTCTCGGTAAATCTGAAACAGCTTTAACTGCTTTCAATTCCGATTTTGCTACTAAGGCAAGCCAAGATGCGGAGGGCAATGTTATCTCTGAAAAATATTTGCCCAAAGTTGAAACTAAATCTTTGAATATTCCCGTTGCTGTTTGGATTAACGATCCCGCAGATGCCGCTTTTAATTTTTATTATGAATTTGAAGTCGACGGCTTGACTGCCGATGACGTTGTAAACATTAACATTGCGCCTGAAAATCACGGTCTCTGTGTCGATTGCGGTTTATGTCCTACTTGTGAAATTACCAATGGCAAAGTTACTCTTCGCTCTAAATCTTTCCCTACCTCTGAAATTTCTGCTGAATTTTATGTTTTGAAAGGAGCGTCCAACGGCAAAATTAAATCTTTCGGCAACGTGAATTGTTCAACTTCTCAACGCGTCATTATCTACAAAGTTCCTGAACAAATTGAGATTCCTACTTACGACGGCAAGATTAAAACACCCACTTGGGATGATTACGATCCCACTAAACTTTTGATGATTGACGAAGTGTCAGGCATTAACGCCGATACTTACACCGTTCATTTTATCCCGATTGGAAATTGTACTTGGTCTGATGATACGAGATCGCCGCGCTCTCAATCTTGGAAAATCAATCGCGCCGTTATTTACAAAGTTCCTTCGCAAAAAGGTTCTCTCACTTTTAACGGCTATTTACAATCTCCTGAATTGAATAACTATGATTCTGAAAAACTGACTTTGAGCGGTGTTTTTGAAAATCAGATTAACGCTGATACTTACATTGCCTACGCCACGCCGACTTCTAATTATATGTTTAGTGATGGTTCGATTGATGCCAAATTTTTTGTTTGGTCAATTAATAAAGCTCCTCAAATTGTTTCTCTCAACAAAAATTCTTTGTCTCTGGAAAATATTTGTATGAGCGATATTGTTATCGTCAATCGACTTGGTGACGGTAAAATTTCGGCTACGTCAAGCGACGAAAATATTGTGACCATTTCAAATGCCGACAGTGAAGTTACCGTCAATGCAGTTGCTACGGGTAATTCTTCAATTACGTTCAACGTTGTGGAAGGTACAAATTATCTCGCGGCTAGTGTCTCAATCCCTGTGGATTGTTCAGACTGTAGGCAAAAGTAGAAAAACACCTTCTGATATAATTAGTCGGGAGGTGATTTTGCATAAAAAAAACCGTCTCCGTAATGGGGACGGTCAAATTTTTTTTATAGATTAAATTTTATTTACCGGCGAGAATTTTATAACTGTTAATTCTATCTTCAGCATCTTTCTGAGTTTTAGCAAAAAGTTCATCAGCGGCAGCGGGGAAATTTCTTTTGAGGGAAGAATAACGAACTTCACCCTGCAAAAATTCTTGGAATTTTGAGAAGTCGGGCTCTTTAGAATCGAGAATGAAAGGATTTTTACCTTTTTCGATAAGTTGAGGATTAAAACGCCAATTCGCCCAATAACCGCATTGAACGGCTAATTTTTCTTCAAGTTGACTTGAACCCATACCTTTTCTTATTCCGTGATTAATGCAAGGGGCATAAGCGATAATCAGCGAAGGTCCGGGATAATTTTCCGCTTCGGTAATTGCTTTAATAAGTTGATTATTATCCGCGCCCATAGCAACTTGAGCGACATAAACATAACCGTAACTCATCGCCATTTTACCTAAATCTTTTTTCTTAGTTTTTTTACCGGTCGCGGCAAATTGAGCGATCGCAGCGGCAGGAGTTGCTTTTGATGCTTGCCCGCCGGTATTTGAATAAACTTCGGTATCAAAAACAAAAATATTTACATCTTCGCCGCTCGCCAAAACGTGATCGAGTCCGCCGTAACCAATATCGTAAGCCCAACCGTCGCCGCCGAGAATCCATTGCGAACGTTTAACAAAATAATCACGATTTTTATAAATTTTATTGAGTAAAACGTCATCATTTTTTTCAATTTCAAGCAAAGAAATTAATTTTTCTGCGCGTTCACGAGTATTTTCGCTGACGTTGAGATTTTCTTTCCAATCAGTGAGAGCGGCACGAAGTTCATCAGAAATTTTATTTTCCGCCAAAATTTGTGAAACTTCATCGGCAAGCGTCTCACGAACGGCTTTCACGCCCAAAAACATTCCGAGTCCGTATTCTGCATTATCTTCAAAAAGAGAATTACCCCACGCGGGACCATTTCCTTTAGAATTTTTTGTATAAGGCATAGCAGGCGCGGACGCACTCCAAATTGACGAACAACCTGTAGCGTTAGCAATCATCATTCTGTCGCCGAAAAGTTGAGTTAAAAGTTTAGCGTAGGGAGTTTCTCCGCAACCCGCGCAAGCTCCGCTAAATTCAAACAAAGGTTTTTCAAATTGACTGCCGACGACAGTATTTTTTCTGACAGGATTTTCTTTAGGAGCAACAAATTTTTCATCAACGCCGAAATCAAAAATTTTTTGGCGAGCTTTAGCGGCATCATCGAAAGGAACCATAGAAAGAGCTTGTTTAGGACAAACTTGCGCACAATTTCCGCAACCTAAGCAATCGAGCGTTGAAACGGCGATAGTTACATCAAATTTTCCTTTAGAAATTTTCAGCGGAATTGATTTAAAATCTTCGGGAGCATTTTTTCTTTCCTCAGGAGTCGTGACAATCGGACGAATCGCGGCGTGAGGGCAAACGAACGAACATTGATTGCAACCGATACATTTAGATTCGTCCCAAGCAGGAACTTTGATAGCAGTGCCGCGTTTTTCGTAAGCCGAGCCGCCGACAGGGAAAGTTCCGTCTGCTTGCGAAATAAATTTGCTTACTGGTAAAATTTCGCCTTCTTGACGATTCATGACATTTTGAATTTCGCTGATAAATTCCGGAACATTTTGGGATTTTAAACTTTCTTTTTCGCCCTTCGCGTTAATATCCCAAGTACTTGTGTCAACTTTGTGCAAAGCTGCAATTCCCTGATCAATCGCGCCGCAATTCATTTCAACAATTTGCGGACCTTTTTTGCCGTAAGATTTTTCAACGGCATCTTTAAGAAATTTTACAGCGTCGTCAATCGGAATAATGTCAGCGAGTTTAAAAAATGCGGCTTGCATAACCATATTAAAACGTCCGCCGAGCCCCAAATCTCCGGCAATTTTAACTGCGTTGACGGTGTAAACGTTAATTTCATTTTCGGCGATATATTTTTTCATATACGAAGGAAGTTTACGCCCAAGTTTTTCATCGCTCCAATTTGTATTTAAAAGAAAAGTTCCGCCGCGTTTAAGTCCCGCAACTAAATTATAATGATGAACGTAACTTTTTTGCGAACATGAAACGAAATCAGATTTAGTGACGAGATAAGGCGAAGTGATAGGAGATTTACCGAAACGCAAATGGCTCATTGTAATTCCGCCGGATTTTTTAGAATCGTAAGCGAAATAAGCCTGCGCGTATAAATCTGTATTATCGCCGATAATTTTAATAGCAGATTTATTTGCGCCGACAGTGCCGTCCGAGCCGAGACCCCAGAATTTGCAAGCGGTAGTATCAGCGGGCGTTAAATCAACGTCGTGATGATTTGTCACAAGAGATTTATTAGAAACGTCGTCATTAATTCCGATTGTAAAGCCGTTCATCGGATTATTTTTGGAAAGTTCCTCAAAAACTGCCAAAAGTTGATCAGGCGTAGTATCTTTGCCGCCCAAGCCGTAACGTCCGCCTATAATAACTGGAGAAATTTCAGCGTCGTAGAAAGCGGCTCTAACGTCGAGGTAAAGGGGTTCACCAATCGCGCCGGATTCTTTTGTGCGATCGAGGACAGCGATTTTCTTAACGGTTTTAGGAATTGTGTTAAGGAAATGTTTCACGGAGAAGGGGCGGTACAAATGGACATTGACAACGCCGACTTTTTCGCCGTTTTTGTTAAGATAATCGACAACTTCAAGCGCAGTCTGACAAACTGAACCGATAGCGATAATAACGCGGTCTGCGTCCTTCGCGCCGTAATAATCGAAAATATGATGTTCGCGTCCGGTAATTTTTGAAACTTCCGCCATAATATTTTCTACGGTATCGGGAAGTTCATCATAATTTTTATTGACGGTCTCACGAATTTGGAAATAAACGTCGGGATTAGTCGCCGTGCCGCGAATAACAGGATGATCGGGATTTAAAGCGTTGCGGCGGAAATTATCTATTGCGTCGTAATCAACAATTTTTTCAAGGTCTGCGTAATCAATGACTTCGATTTTCTGAATTTCGTGGGAAGTGCGGAAGCCGTCAAAGAAATTTACGAAGGGAATGCGTCCCTTAATCGCGGCAAGGTGAGCTACTGCGGATAAATCCATAACTTCTTGGACGCTTGATTCGGCGAGCATAGCGCAACCGGTTTGACGTGCCGCCATAACGTCTTGATGATCTCCGAAAATATTTAACGTTGAAGTTGCCAACGCCCGCGCAGATACGTGAAAAACGCCCGGCAATAATTCACCTGCGATTTTGTACAGATTGGGAATCATCAACAGGAAACCTTGAGATGCCGTATAAGTTGTGGTAAGTGCGCCTGCCTGCAAAGAGCCGTGAACCGTACCTGCCGCGCCGCCTTCGGATTGTAATTCAACTAAACGAACTTTCTGCCCAAAAATATTCTTGGCACCTTTAGCCGCCATTTCGTCAACATCTTCAGCCATAGGTGACGACGGCGTAATTGGGTAAATCGCGGCAACCTCCGTAAATGCGTATGAAATATACGCCGCCGCCTGATTACCGTCCATCGTCTTCATCTTTTTAGCCATAACCTAAAAAAAACTCCTCTCAAAAAAATAACGCGTCAATTATACCACGCGGTTATGAAAATGCAAACAAATTTATATACCAGAAAAATTTTTCTGAAAATTGTCCCGTCAGCATAACAAATTCTAAAAGGCTTGTGTTATTATGTCCAAAAGTTGTATATGCGTTTTTAGTTAAGGAGTGATGTTTTATGAAAAAAGTTTTTAGTCTGTTGGTTGGGCTGACAATTATATTGTCATTTGCGGCTGTGTATGCAGGTGTAAAACTTCCAGTCGGAACTTATCGGTGCGCAATTTGCGGAGAAATCGAGAAAGTAACTACGGGTACAGTGCTTGACGAAACGGATATATGGGGCGACGGACATACTCATGATTGGCGTTATATCGGCGGACTTACCGGCACGATTCATCCAATCAAATAATCTCAAAACTTATATCATTAACAAAAAAAAATTTTAGGCTTGACGGAGACGTTGAGCTTTTTTGTTTTAAAATTTCCTACGTATTAAAAAGTTGCCTGAGACTTAATATTAAGCAGCTTTAATAACCAATTTTATTCGCAGATAAATTTACAAAAAAATTGCCAATGCATTTTTAAAATATGTTTAAAAATCCTATATTAAGGGATTTTTTTTTGACGTTAAATGTTGTAAAATAAAGCCAACTAACGGAAGGTGATTTTTATTTGACGAAAAAAATTGAGTTTGCAAATATCGACGAATGGCGGGCAGTTTTGGGAGATCGTGAAGAATTTTTGCAGGTGATTGACGCAAAATTTGATTGTAAGATTTTCAGTCGAGGAAATTTTATTGAGCTTAACGGTAATGATGATGAAGTTATCCGCGCAGAAAAAGTTATAGTCGAACTCCAAAAACTTTATCGCAACGGAAATTTTCCTACGATGAAAGACGTTGCCGCCGCGATTAAGCTTGTGAAATCCAATCGTGAAAAAGTTTTACATAAAATTTTCGGCGAAACGATTATTGTAACTGCAAAGGGTACGCACATTCACGCAAAAAGTATCGGGCAACAAAATTATATCGACGCTATGAAAAGTCACGTTATAACTTTTGGAATCGGTCCGGCAGGTACGGGTAAAACTTTTTTGGCGGTAGCAATGGCGGCTTACTACTTACGTATTCGTGAAGTCAAGAAAATTATTTTGACGCGTCCGGCAGTTGAAGCCGGTGAACGTTTAGGATTTTTGCCGGGCGATATGCAGGAAAAAGTTGATCCATATTTGCGCCCGCTTTATGATGCACTGCAAGAAATTTTCGGCTTTGATATGTACCAAAAATTTTTTACGCGTGGCGTGATTGAAATTGCACCGTTGGCTTATATGCGCGGAAGAACTTTGAGCGACGCATTTATAATTTTAGATGAGGCACAGAATACCACAAGCCCACAGATGAAAATGTTTTTGACGCGGTTGGGATTCGGTTCACGTATGGCGGTGACAGGCGATTTGACGCAGATTGATTTGCCGCGCGGAGTTAAGTCAGGGCTTGCAGAGGCTGTAGAAATTTTGAAAGCGGTTGACGGCATAGGAATTTGTGAACTTGATTCAAGCGACGTTGTACGTCATGAGGTTGTTTCAGCGATTATTGACGCATACGACAGGGAGCAAAAAAATGAACGTAATAATTAACATTGAACCCGACGAATTGGCTGTTGAGGAAATTATAGAAACTGAAATAATTCGGGCGGCTAAAGTGGTCGGGGAACTTTACGGCGCAGAAAATTCCGAACTCAGCATAACTTTGACTGACGACGAACATATTCACGAACTTAATAAAAAATTTCGCAACGTTGATAAGCCGACGGACGTTTTGTCATTTGCATTTCGTGAAAGTGATGAGCCTGAGATTTTAAATCCTCAAGTTGAAATTCTGGGCGACATAATAATTTCTCTTAAACGCGCCAAAATTCAATCTGAAAGCTTTGGGCATTCATACCTGCGCGAAGTTATTTTTTTGACGGTACACGGGCTTTTACACTTGCTGGGCTATGATCACATTAACGACGCTGATCGAATTGAAATGGAACGCGAACAAGATTATATTATGACGCAACTTGGAATTGAAAGGTAAGTAAACTGGAGGTTGTTAGTAAATTACTTTTTGAGTTTACAAACACGCCCTAAAAAGAACTCTTAAAAAATTATTGGTTGAAAAAAATTCCGTCGTAAAATTTACGGCGGGATTTTTATTTTTAATTTGACAAATTCAAGGCACTTTGATATATTACAAAAAATAAAATAGAAAATTTATTTTACAGTTTAGGTAGAGTAGTTACGTTTAAGGCGGCTAAATCTTTCAAGCTGGTACTTTAGGTATCGTTTGAATGGTTTAGCCGTTTTTCAGTTTAAAATTTTGTGAGGGCAGATTATGTTCATTAAAAAAATTTTCAATAACAATGTAATTCTGACTGAAAATGAAGCGGGACGAGAAATTATTGTTATGGGGCGTGGAATTGCCTTCAATCGTCGTGTAGGCGAAAAATTTTTAAGCAATGAAATTGAACGTACCTACACTTTGTCAAGTAAGGGAATGATGGAAAAATTTCAGGAACTTGTAGCGAGCATTTCCAGCGAATATCTGAAAGTTTCCAATGAAATTATTGATTATGCGCAAAATTTACTTGAATGCAAACTCAATGAAAGTATTTATGTTTCGCTTACGGATCATATTCATATGGCGGTTTATCGGATTCGCAACGGCGTTGAAATTCGCAGTATGTTTCTCATGGAAATTCAAAAATTTTATGAAAAAGAATTTTTAATTGGCTTGAAGGCTTTGGAAATTATTAACAAAAATTTTAACGTAAAAATGCCCGAAGATGAGGCGGCTTTTATCACGCTTCACATTATCGACGCGCAACTAGAATTTGCCGTACCTATTGCCAACAAAATTATGACAATGATTCACGAGATTACAAATATTATTCGTATGGTTTGCAAAGTTGAGTTTGATAAAAATTCAATCCAATATTATCGATTAGTGACGCACTTAAAATTTTTTGCCAAGAGAGTTTTAACGGAGCAAGAGTCTGCGGACGAAATTGAAGACGAAATGAATTTTATGGTAAAGAAAAAATATCCGCAGGCTTACGAGTGCGCAAATAAAATTGCCGAATTAATTTTTTCAAAATATCATTACAGAATCAATTCCGACGAAAATTTATTGCAAAAAAATTCTGCCTGTGCTAGAATTTGAATCGTAAGAATTCACACAGCACAGAGCAGAGTTTTTACGTAGGAATTATAAACTTTGCTCTCTGTCTTGTCAATTAAAGAATGGAGGGCAAAAGTTTATGGACGAAGTTAAAAAGCCGTATGGTGTCGTTTATCTCATTGTCAATATGATTAATGGCAAAATGTACGTCGGGCAAACTACGCGCGATGTTTGGGAAAGATTTGCCGAGCATTGCAGTAACACAAAATCTGCTATCGGACGGGCGATTCACAAGTACGGCAAGGAAAATTTTTTGGTAGAAATTCTTGTGGAATGTCACGCAAAAGAACAGCTTAATACGTCGGAAATGTTTTTTGTCAAAATTCTTAATACGGTCGCCCCGAAAGGTTATAATTTGACGACTGGTGGAAAAAATAAAGGACATCTTGCAGAATTGTCAAAAGCTATTATTTCCAGAAAAAACAAGGGCAAAAAACGTTCTCCAGAAGTTTGTAAAAAAATTTCGCAATTAAAAAAAGGTATGCGACTTTCTAAAGAAACTCGTGCCAAAATGTCAACAACTCGTAAGGGACGTGCTATGAGCGCAAAAGCATATATTGCGTTAATAAAGAGAAATGAACTCAACAAGGTTATTGTTGTTTGTCTTGAAACCAGTGAAATTTTTGAATCATTATTAGCGGCGAGTGAACAATATGGAATTTGTAGTGGTGAAATCAGTGCGGCTTGCAAGGGCAAAAGAAATACTGCCGGGAAAAAGCATTTTATGTTTCTCGAGGAATGGCTGACCGCTGATGAGAAGACACGCGATAAATGGCTTGCAAAACCTGCACATGTTAGAAAGCGTGTCCGTTGCGTTGAAACGGAAGAAATTTTTTCATCAACTCGTGAAGCCGCTCGAAAATATAATACTGACCATAAAAATATTAGTCGTGCTTGCGAAAAATCTACAAGAAAAGCCGTAGGTTATCATTGGGAATTTGCATATTAATGAAAAATAGGCGTTGTGTTGGCGATAATCATTAAAACTAAAGACCAGAAATTAAAGGGAATTGCGATACCTGCATTTTTGAGCGGAATTTTCGGAGTTACTGAACCTGCGATTTACGGCGTGACATTGCCGCGTAAAAAGTTTTTTATAATGTCTTGTATCGGTGGCGCGATTGGCGGCGCATTGGTGGCACTTCTCGGCGTAAAACTTTTTATTTTCGGCGGTTTGGGAGTTTTTCAATATCCTTGCTTTATCGACCCTGCAACAAATGATGTCAGCGGTATGTACAACGGCATGATTGTTTCGTCGGTAGCATTTACGGCGGGCTTTGCAATGGCATTTCCGACTTACAAAGACGAAGAACCCGCCCTTGCGACAACCGGTAATGCGCCTGTTGAAAAGGTTGAACTTGTTGAAAAAGTTGCTGAACCCGCGCAGATTGAACGCGAAATTTTGAAAAGCCCGTTGACAGGAAATTTGGTAGCTTTGCCGGACGTACCCGACGAAGTTTTTGCAAACGGCTTACTCGGTAAGGGAATTGCGGTCGATCCTGCAATTGGTCAAGTTGTAGCACCTGCCGACGGTGAAGTTACAACGCTGTTTCCGACGGGTCACGCAATCGGCATTAAAACTGACAAAGGAGCGGAACTTTTAATCCACATTGGAATGGATACCGTTAAGATGAATGGCGACGGCTTTAAAACTCATGTTCAGCAAGGTGACAGAGTTAAACAGGGACAGCTTTTGATTGAATTTGACATTGATAAAATTAAAAAGGCTGGTTATCCCGTTATCACGCCGGTACTTGTCACTAATCACGACAGATATAAAGATATTATCACTGTTGACAGTCAAAATATTTCGCAGGGAGATAATTTGATAACTGCCGCTGTTTAGGAGGAAAAAATTTTGTCGAAGATAATTTTTATTGATGTTGACGGGACGCTTGTCAATTATGAAAATATTTTGCCTGTGTCTGCAGTTGACGCAATTCGTAAAGCTCGGCATAACGGGCATAAAGTTTACATCAGCACGGGGCGAAGTCGCGCAGAAGTTTATCAAAATATTTGGGACATCGGGCTTGACGGTATGATTGGCGGCAATGGTTCTTACGTCGAATCGGACGGCAAAGTTATTATGCATCAACTCATTACGCTTGAACAGTGCAAAAAAATTGTCGATTGGCTGAACCTGCGCGGACTTGAATTTTATCTTGAAAGTAATGCGGGGCTTTTTGCAAGTAGGAATTTTGAAAAGCGCGGCGAAAAAACTATTAAGGAATATTGCGCGAGGAAAAATAAACCTGACGCCGATAAAATGACGATTAGAAAAATTTTTCCCGAAATGATTTTTGATACAGAAAATTTTTATCGCGATGACTTAAATAAAATCAGTTTTATTCTTGATAGCTACGAAGATTTTTTGCAGGCTGAAAAAGATTTTCCTGACTTGAAAGTTGGAACTTGGGGCGGCACAGGTGAAAAGGCATTATTCGGAGATTTCGGCGTTAAAAATATCACGAAGGCTCATGCTATCGACGTGCTTTTAAAATATCTCAATGCCGATAAAAAAGAGACCATTGCATTTGGCGACGCCAAAGTTGATATTCCGATGCTTGAATACTGCGCGGTCGGCGTAGCTATGGGTAACGGCGGCGATGAGATTAAAAAAATTGCCGACTTCGTAACGGATTCTGTTGACGACGACGGCTTAAAAAATGCTTTCATAAAATTAAATTTGATATAGGAAGGAGAAATTTTTATGGCGTTTCCGAAAAATTTTTTGTGGGGCGGAGCGACTGCGGCTAACCAGTGCGAAGGCGCATATTTGGAGGACGGCAAGGGTCTTTCATTGCCTGATATGCTTTTGGGCGGCGACGTGAACACTCCGCGCACTTTTTGTCCGAAAATTACTGATGGTGTTTTTTATCCTTCGCATGAGGCGATTGATATGTATCACCATTACAAAGAAGATATTGCGCTTTTTGCTGAAATGGGATTTAAGTGTTACAGATTTTCGATAAATTGGGCGAGAATTTTTCCCAATGGCGACGACGCAGAGCCGAACGAAAAAGGCTTAAAATTTTACGACAATCTTATTGACGAGTGCAAAAAATACGGCATTGAACCGCTTATTACGCTTTGTCATTATGAAATCCCGTTTGAAATCGTAAAAAAATATCACGGCTTTTATAATCGCAAAACTATTGACTTGTTCGTTAAATATGTGAAGACTTGTTTTGAACGTTGGAAAGATAAAGTTAAATATTGGCTGACTTTCAACGAAATCAATATGCCGTTTATGTCGCCGCAAGTCGGAAATCTTTACGGCATAGGAGTTATTCAAGACGAAGATTTAAAAAGTACTACGCCAATTAAGTTTGACGAATTAAAAGATGTTCCGCAAGAAAGAATTGAAGCGTTGCACAATGAATTTGTTGCATCTGCGCGGGCGGTTATCGAAGGACACAAAATAAATCCGAATTTTATGATTGGAAATATGATTTGTCACGTGACGCGCTATCCTTTGACGCCTAATCCCAAAGATATGTTAGAAACTCAACGTCAGGATAATTTACTTAACGATCTTTGTGCCGACGTTCAAGTTCGCGGAGCTTATCCTTACTACGCAAAAAAAATGTATCAAGATATGGGAATTGATACGGCTTTTATGGATAACGAAGAAGATAAAAAAATTTTGCGCGAAGGTCCGGTAGATTTTTACACGTTCAGCTATTATATGTCGAATTGCATAACGGTTGATGAAAAAGCTGACAAAATCAATGACAGTATGCTTGCAGGCGCAAAAAATCCGTATCTTAAAGCAAGTGATTGGGGTTGGCAAATTGATCCTGACGGGTTGCGTTGGACTTTGAATAAATTAGCGTCGCGTTATCCCGATACGCCGATAATGATTGTTGAAAACGGATTCGGAGCATTTGATAAAGTTGAAGAAGACGGATCTATTCACGACGACTATAGAATTTCGTATTTTCGCGAACATATAAGCGCGATAGGCGAAGCGGTAAAAGACGGCGTAAATTTGATTGGTTACACGATTTGGGGACCGATTGATTTAGTTTCTGCGGGAACGGGTCAATATGCGAAACGTTACGGATTTATTTATGTAAATCGTCACGACGACGGCACGGGAGATTTTTCACGCAGTCGCAAAGATTCATTCTTCTGGTACAAAAAAGTTATCGCGTCCAATGGAGAAGATTTAGCATAAAATCTCAACCGAATTTTATAAAATAAAAATATTTTGTAGCCTTCGGGCTATTTTTTTATATTTGCTGCAAAATGTATACTTAAGAGCGTAGCAGGAAAAAATTTTTTTAAGTTGAATACATATTAAGGGGTGGTTTTAAGTAATGAAAAATATTGCGATTGCAGGTATAGGTTACGTAGGTTTATCATTGGCAACTTTACTTGCACAAAAAAATAATGTAACGGCGGTTGATATTTCTGAAGAAAAAGTTCAACAAGTTAATAATCGTCAATCGCCGCTCGTGGACGAATACATAGAAAAATATTTTGCTGAAAAAAAATTAAATTTATCAGCGACGACCGATGCAATTTCTGCGTATAAAAATGCCGATTTTGTGATTGTGTCAGTGCCTACGAATTACGACACAAAAATAAGCTTTTTTGACACTTCGGCGGTAGAATCAGTTATCGAATTAGTTTTGAAAGTAAATTCGTATGCAAATATCGTAATAAAAAGTACAATTCCCGTCGGTTTTACGAAGTCAATGTGCAAAAAATTTTCAACCAATCGCATTATGTACAGTCCTGAATTTTTGCGCGAATCGAAGGCTTTATACGACAATCTTTATCCTTCAAGAATCATAATCGGTACGGACTTGCAGGACGAAGAAAGAATCAAATTTGCTAATGAATTTGTTGAAATGCTTTACGAAAGTTCGCTGAAAAAAGATGTTGAAAAATTAGTTATGGGTACGACTGAGGCAGAAGCGGTAAAACTTTTCTCAAATACCTATCTTGCCTTGAGAATCGCTTATTTCAACGAATTGGACACTTACGCGGAAATTAAGGGCTTAGACACAAAAAATATTATTAAAGGCGTGTCACTCGACCCGCGCATTGGCGATTATTATAACAATCCTTCTTTTGGTTACGGGGGATATTGTTTGCCGAAAGATACAAAGCAGTTGTTGGCGAATTACAGCGATGTTCCGGAAAATATTATTGAAGCGATAGTGAACAGCAACCGGACGCGTAAAGATTTTATTGCGGAAAGAGTTTTGGAAATTTCTGGGGCATATCGCGGCAGTGAAAATTATTCGCCTGAACGCGAACACGAAGTTATAATTGGCGTTTATCGGCTGACTATGAAAAGCGGCAGTGATAATTTCCGCCATTCGTCAATACAAGGAATTATGAAGAGAATTAAGGCGAAAGGCGCGACGGTAATTGTTTATGAACCTTTATTGCCGAATAACAGCACATTTTTTGGCAGTCGTGTTGTAAATGATTTGGAGGAATTTAAAAAATTAAGTCAGTGCATAATCACGAATCGTTATGACAAAGTTTTAGATGATGTTGCTGAAAAAGTTTACACGAGAGATTTATTTTCGAGTGATTAAAAAATTTTCTGAAATTTAACTCTTGCCAATCTTGGCGCATTGTATTAAAATTTGCCATAGTTTTTTAAACTGAAATACTTCAAAGTTACAGATAAATTTTTTAAAGGAGTGTTTTTTGTGAAAAAAGTTGTGTTACTTTGCGCGGCGGGTATGTCAACCACAATGCTGGTAAAGAAAATGCAGGAAGCCGCCAACGCTGAAGGAATTGAATGCACAATTACGGCATACGCGCAGGCTGATGCTAAGGAAAAAGCGTCCGATGCTGATGCAATTTTGCTTGGACCGCAGATTCGTTTTGCGAAGGCGAAAGTTCAGGAAGAATGTCCCGGAGTACCCGTTGATTCAATCGACATGAAAATTTACGGGCGTATGGACGGCAAAGGCGCATTTGAAGTTGCGAAAAAACTTATGGGAATGTAAATCTGAAGAGAGGTAAAAAATATGGAAGGGCTTGAACTTACAGCTTTTCAGATAATAGCGGCGGTAGGAACGGCAAGAAGTGCTTATATAGAAGCCATACAAAAAGCTAAGGAGGGCGATTTTGAAGGGGCTGAAAAGCTCGTCAAAGAGGGAGACGAAATGTTTATCGAAGGTCATCACGCGCATGCGGGGCTTTTGCAAATTGAGGCGGATCACGGTCAGGGTAGTGCAGTAAGTTTAATAATCCTTCATGCCGAAGATCAGCTGATGAGTGCCGAAAGTTTTAAGACGGTCGCGTTGGAATTTATAGATTTGTATAAACGGCTCGTTAAGCTCGAAGGCTAAAATCGCTTAATATAAATCCTGCGGGTGGCAAAATTTTTTGTCACTCGTTTTAATTTGCAAAAATTAAATGGGCTTTCGGCGACGCTTTACAGAATTTTTTCAAGCGGCTATAATTAATCATAAAAATTTTTTCGATTTAATTGGAGTGTAAAATTTGGGAAGGAAATTTGATGAAGACGCCGATAGATTACGCGTCAATGAACTTTACAAATTTGAAGATGCCGCCCGCAGTCAAGGTTACAATCTCATAGCCGGAATTGATGAAGCAGGGCGCGGTTCTTTAGTCGGTCCGGTAATGGTTGCCGCCGTTATCTTGCCGCCGAATTTTTACATTGCCAAACTTGACGATTCTAAAAAACTTTCCGCCAAAATTCGCGAAAAACTTTTCGATGAGATTAAAAATTCTGCCGTTGCTTATTCCTGCGTTGAAGTCAGCCTTGAGGAAGTTGACATGCTTAACGTTTATCAAGCGACGTTGCATGGTATGATTCGCGCAGTTGAAAATTTGCAAGTTAAGCCGGACTTTGTATTAACAGACGCAATGAAAGTTGACTTCGGCGAAATTAAATCTCAAGCCATAATTCACGGCGACAGGTTATCAGCGTCAATTGCCGCCGCATCGATTATCGCTAAAGTTACGCGTGATAAACTTGCCGATGAGTGGAGTAAAATTTATCCGCAATACGGCTTTGATAAAAATCGCGGTTACGGTACAAAACTTCATATTGACGCGATAAAAAATTTTGGAATAACTGAAATTCACAGAAAAACTTTCAACCCCGTTAAAAGTATTTTGGAAAATAGGAAATTTACGTAAGGAGGCGATTATATGCCGATAGATGCAAGTGCGATAGGTATTCGACCGGTAACGCCGGAACGACCTTCCAGAGAGCCGGAAAGCGTACAGCGACGCGAGGAAGGTACTGTAGCCGGTTTTCGACCGCAAACTAATGTTGCCCTGCGTACCGCTATCAGCGATTTGGCAGGAACTCTTGAACGCATTGCTACTAGCGAAAAACTCGGTATGGAAAAAATTCCGTCCGAAATTCATCAAATGATAAGAAATATTTTGGAACAGTCCCTTTCACTTAAAGAAACTTTGGGTAAGGGTATCGGCAGTACTATTGAGAGTCAACGTTTTTCAATGGAGCAACTTTCAACTTTCGGACGAATGCTTTTCCAACTTGGTTCACTTGCCGATAAAGGTTTTTCCATGAAAATTTCTCCCGAAACACAGACGCTTTTAACCCAATTCAAAAATTTAATCGTCGCTACCGAAGGCGGCAATGCACTTGAACCCGTGCTTATGACAAAATCTTCCTTTGAATTGCTTGATTCCAAAATACCGGAGCAACTCCCTCAAGCTATGTATGAAATTTTGTCGCAACTTTCTCAGCCGTTAGCCGCGCAGTCGAATCAGCCGCAAGAAGAATCCGACGTAATGAATTTCTTGAATAAGTTGGTAAAATTTTTTATGCCGCGTCCTGCGTCCGATAATCGCCCACCCACTCCGCAGAATCAACAGCAACCTTTGAATCAGGGACAACCTCAGCAGAATTTTCAACAGCCAATGATGAATCGCGGACAAAATTTTCAGCAACCTTTCAATCAAAATCAACCTCAAAATCAGTTTCAGCAACCTTTTAATCAAAATCAGCCCCAAAATAATTTTCAGCAACCTATGAATCAGAATCAACCTCAAAATAATTTCCAACAACCTATGAATCAAAATCAGTCGCAAAATCAATTTCAGCAACCTTTCAATCAGAATCAGCCTCAAAATAATTTTCAACAGCCTTTGAATCAGAATCAACCGCAAAATAATTTTCAGCAACCTATGAATCAGAATCAGCCGCAAAATAATTTCCAACAACCCTTTAATCAGAATCAGCCCCAAAATAATTTCCAGCAACCTATGAATCAGAATCAACCTCAAAATCAGTTTCAGCAACCTTTCAATCAAAATCAACCTCAAAATCAGTTTCAGCAACCTTTCAATCAAAATCAGCCCCAAAATAATTTCCAGCAACCTATGAATCAGAATCAGCCTCAAAATAATTTTCAGCAACCTATGAATCAAAATCAACCTCAAAATAATTTTCAGCAACCTTTGAATCAAAATCAACCACAAAATCAGTTTCAGCAACCTTTGAATCAAAATCAACCTCAAAATCAGTTTCAGCAACCTTTGAATCAGAATCAACCTCAAAATAATTTCCAACAACCTATGAATCAAAATCAGCCTCAAAATAATTTCCAACAGCCTTTGAATCAGAATCAGCCGCAAAATAATTTTCAGCAACCTATGAATCAAAATCAACTTCAAAATAATTTCCAACAACCTTTCAATCAGAATCAGCCTCAAAATAATTTCCAACAACCTTTGAATCAGAATCAACCTCAAAATAATTTCCAACAACCTTTGAATCAGAATCAACCTCAAAATAATTTCCAACAACCTTTGAATCAAAATCAACCTCAAAATAATTTTCAGCAACCTTTCAACCAGAATCAACCTCAAAATCAGTTTCAGCAACCTTTGAATCAGAATCAACCTCAAAATAATTTCCAACAACCTATGAATCAAAATCAACCTCAAATGCAGGAGCAACCTCAAATGTCGCCGGAAGAATTTATCGCGCAACAGCAAGACGTCCGCAAACAAATGAATGAGGCTCGTTTACAAATGCTCCGTCAACCTATGTTGAATACTCCTCGCACCGTCGATACAATGAAGGGACTCGCGCAGTTTGTAATGCAAAATACCGAAATGAATCAGCACGATACAAACTTACTTCAAAATTTTGTAAACAATCCCCAAAAAACTTTAACCAGAGAGGAAACACGTCACCTTCAAAATTTAATGCGTCTTTGTCAGCAAAATGTCCCTGCAACAGTAAGACAAGCGGCTATCCAACAAAACTTGCCAGATTTACCGCGACTTTGGGCGTTTATGCAGATGTGCGATATGGCAAGGCTTACCGGTTCACAAATGACTGGTAGACAATTCCGCCGCGCAGGTAAAGATGTTGCAGATTTTGCAAACTCAATGCGTAAAGCAATGAGTGGAGAGAATTTTACTTCCAATGTGCAAACTCAGCGTTCCTTCCAAATGATGGTGCCGATTTATTTAAGCGTCAATGAAATGAGCTACCCGACATACTTAAACGTTTATGACGAGAGTTACCGCGATAATGAAAAGGGAACTGACAAAAAGGAAACTTGGCTTAGGATTTGCGTATTGACAGATAATATTGGGGCGGCGGAGTTAATCTTCCGCGTTTACGAAGGAGATCAGCTTGATATGCGCTTTTACTTTTCACAGGGCGAAACGGCGGGCGTATTTGCTACCTACGTTGATGAATTGCGCGAAGCTATGCAGGGAATTAATTTGCAACTCGGTGAAATTCGCATTGGCAGTATCGGCGCGACAATGGAACAATATTAATTAAGAATTAAGAATTAAGAATTTTTTAGGGGAGATATTATGAGTGAAAAAGTTACTCAAGCGGTAGAATATATGCGCGGCAGTTACAGTTGCTCGCAGTCGGTGATGTGTGCATTTTGCTACGACGCCGGAATAAGTCACGATGAAGCGCGTAAAATTGCGGCACCGTATTCTGGCGGCAGAAAAATTAAATGCGGCGCACTTTATGCGGGCGAATTAATTTTGAAAGCAAAATTCGGCGATGATACAAAATTTGTTGACGAACTCGATAAAAAATTTCTTGAAAAAGTCGGAGCTATTAATTGCCGTGACATTCGCAGTAAAAATCTTCGTCCTTGTATAGGTTGCGTTGAAGATTCTGCGACGATTCTTGATGAAATGTTGACGCGGTAAAAATTTTTTCAGACAAAAAAGTCGGACTGTCATTTTGGCAATCCGATTTTTTATTGTTATGTGAAATTTGATTTTATTAATGTCAAGGTGTAAAATACTTCAAAAATTTTTGGAGGATATTTTATGAGTGATAAAAAACCGTATTATTTGACAACGCCGATTTATTATCCCAGTGCAAAACTGCATATAGGACACGCATATTGTACGACTATAGCCGATGCCATTGCGCGATTTAAAAGGCTTGCGGGCTACGAAGTTTTTTTCTTAACCGGTTCAGATGAACACGGGCAAAAAATTCAGCGGACGGCTGAGGCGCAGGGTTTAAAGCCGATTGAATATGTTGATAAAATTGTTGAGACTTTTAAGGAACTTTGGCGGCGGCTTGAAATTTCCAATGACGATTTTATAAGGACTAGTGAGCCGCGTCATCATGCCGTTGTGCAGGAAATTTTCCGGCGTATTCGTGACAAGGGCGACATTTATAAAGGTGAATACACGGGGCTTTACTGTACACCTTGCGAATCGTATTGGACGGAGTTGCAGCTTGACGAAAAGGGTTGCTGTCCAGATTGTCACCGACCGGTTGAAAAAGTTTCGGAGGAAGCATATTTTTTCAAGATGTCGAAGTATGCGGACGCCGTTTTAAAGTACATTGAGGATAATCCTGATTTTCTTGAGCCTAAATCAAGACGTAATGAAATGATAAATTTTATTAAGCGCGGGCTGGAAGATTTATGTATATCGCGGACTTCGTTTAATTGGGGGATACCTGTCCCCGATGATGAAAAGCATGTCATTTATGTCTGGTTTGACGCGCTGACGAATTATTTAACGCCGATTGGATTTTTGGATGACGCAGAAAAGTTTAAAAAGTTTTGGCCCGCAAATTTACATTTAGTCGGTAAAGAAATTGTACGTTTCCACACAATTATTTGGGGCTGTATCCTTATGGCGTTGGGAATTGACTTGCCTAAGAAAGTTTACGGGCATGGTTGGTTGATAACCGACGGCGGCAAAATGTCGAAGTCGAAAGGTAATGTTGTAGATCCAATGTTGCTGATTGATGAATTTGGTGCGGACGCTATCAGATATTTTCTTTTGCGCGAAATTACTTTAGGGCAGGACGGCAATTTTAATTACGATGCGCTTGTAACGCGTTTTAACGCTGATTTGGCAAATGACTTGGGAAATTTATTACACCGTACTTTGAATATGATTGGGAAGTTTCAAGGCGGTATTCTGCGCGAATCTAAAGACTTAACGGCACTTGACGAAAGTTTACGGATTGATGCAGTGGAGACAGCTAAAACTTATCGGCAACTTATGGAGGATATGCAAATTTCTGATGCGGTTAAAATCGTATGGAAATTTATCAGCCGCTCTAATAAATATATTGATGAGACAATGCCTTGGAAGTTGGCTAAAGACGAATCGCAGACGCAAAATTTAGCTAACGTGCTTTACAATCTCGCCGAATCGCTCAGGATTATCAGCGTATTAATTTCGCCGTATATGCCGGAAACTGCGCGGAAAATTTACCGGCAGTTGAACATTGCGACGCCTTTTGAGGAAGTGCAACTTGATGACGCAGAAATTTTCGGTAAGCTTGAAGTTAATCATAAAGTCGGCAAGCCCGAGCAACTTTTCCCGCGCATTGACGTAAAGTAGGAAGGAAATTTTTATGAGAGTACTTTTGGTTACGTTTAGCGAGTGCTTACCTTTTGCTTTAACGCAAATGTTAAATCCCGCGTTGGAATATTGCGCAATCGTGGTTGATGAGCCCGATATTTCTAAAAAAATGTTTGAGAATTTTCCTCAACTTTGCGAAAAAATTTTTCCTTTCTACGAGCTGAAAGAATGTATCCAAAATAACTATTACGAGTTTGTATTATGCATTAGCGATTCTAGAATGATTGACGCAGAATTTCCCGATAAACTTAAATCGTTTGGAGTTAATGCGAATAATATGGTTCATATTAACTCAATAAATACTGCAACCGATTTTATGTTGGAAACGTCTTTACGTTATTATCAGAAAAATACAGAAAAATTTTCAATATTTACCACAGGAATTAGTTATACGCAGTCAGCTTTGCTTACAGATATTTTTAAATTTAAGCTGTTCAACTTTGGAAACGGAAGCCAAGATTTGTACTACGATTACCAAATTGCTAAATTTATATTAGAAGTATGTAGGGGGGGGCATATTAAATATGCTTTAATAGGTCTGGCTCCATATAGTTTTCATTACGATTTATCAAAAGCGTTCAGCATAAATTTCAGACTCTTTAAATATGCTGTGGCGTTTAAAGATTTACACAATTTCTGGCTTTCAAGTGAGCGGTATTTAAATATTTTCAGGAAAGAGTTTCCGGATATAAAATTGCCTGTTGAAAAAATGTCGCTGAATAATTTTTGTTCTTTTAGCGGCGGACAAATTCAAACTATGGATTTTAAAAGTCGCTTGAATATGCGAAATATGATTGATGATTGGAAAGATAAAAATTATCCTGATTCTGTCAAAGAAAATGTCCGAATTTTAGACGATTATTTAACTTTATGCGAGAAAAATAATGTACGTCCGATAATGTTTATTCCGCAAATGACTGAAGCTTGTAAAAAATATTTTAATCAAAAGTTGCTGAATGAATTTTATTATTTGGTTCGTGAAGCGCAGAAAAAACACTCTTCAGCGATTTTTTTTGACGGCTGGAAATTGCAAGGGTTTACGGACGCAGATTTTTCTGACGCGACACATCTTAACGTACAGGGCGGGATGAAATTCAGCTCGATACTTAATAACTTTATTGAAAGTTTAGAGAAAGGATGAGTTAATGACTTTAATTGATACGCATTGCCACTTGAATGACGAAAAATTTTCTGATGATTTAAACGAAGTTATAAACCGTGCAGAAAATGTTGGTGTAAAGCAAATTATAAATTTTGGTGACACTTTAGAAAATTCCGCGCAGGTTATCAAGCTTGCCGAAAAGTTTAGCTTTATGTATGCTGGCGTAGGTATTCACCCGTCGGAAATTGAAAATTTTGATGAAAATAAATCCGTTGAAAAAATTGTCGAACTTGCCGCAAATAAAAAAGTTGTAGCTATAGGTGAGATTGGACTTGACTATTACTGGGAAAAAGATTCTGCGGTAAGATTGGCGCAACAAAAAACTTTTATTCAGCAGTTGGACATTGCAAGGCAGTTAAATTTGCCCGTCTGCATACATGAAAGAGATGCGCACGGCGATGCATTAAAAATTTTGAAAAGCGAAGGTAAAAATCTGCGCGGAGTGTTGCATTGTTATTCCGGCAGTCTTGAAATGGCGCGTGAAGTTTGGAAATTGGGCTGGCTTATAGGCATTGACGGACCGATAACTTTTAAAAATTCCGCAAAACTTCCTGAGATTGTGAAAGCCGCTCCGCGTGAAATGATTTTGCTTGAGACGGACGCGCCATATTTGGCACCAATGCCGAATCGCGGTAAACGTAATGAGCCGAGTTACCTTTTGGACATTGCTAAAAAAGTTGCGGAACTGCGCGGCGAAAGTTTAGAAGAAGTTGCAGATTATACAACTGCTAATGCGAAAAATCTTTATCAATTAGATTAAAAAATTTTTTAGATAATTCATACATAAATCAGAAGAATATGTTATAATAAAATTAAAGTTTTTTAAAACTTTATTAAAAAATTAAGGAGTGGTATTTTTGGTGAGAGTTTTCCGAATGTTGACGATGTTGTTGGTGGTAATGTTTGTAGGTTCAAGCGCATCAGCGGCTGAACTTAGGATTGGAGATGAAGGCGCAGAGGTAACGGAAATTCAAGGACAGCTTATAGAATTGGGCTACGACGTTTTAGCGGACGGGTCATTCGGACCGGCAATGGCTGACGCAGTAAAATCTTTTCAGGCTTCACACGGAATTAAGTCAAACGGGATTGTAGACCCTACGACTTATGCGGCATTGTTGGGACGCGATATGCCCGATAACATAGACCATTCAAACGTTATTGCTCACAGAATTCTTACAGGCGCAATGCAATATATGGGAGTGCCTTATATTTTCGGCGGCACGACTCCTTACGGCTTTGATTGCTCCGGTTATGTCCAATACGTTTTTGCGCAAGCAGGGATTTCAATTCCGCGTACGGCTGATGTTCAATACGAAGTCGGCACACCTGTTAATAGGGAAGAATTGATACCCGGCGATTTGGTCTTCTTTGAAACTTACACCTACGGCGCATCGCACGTCGGAATTTATGTTGGGAACGGAGATTTTATTCACGCAAGTTCAAGCGGCGGTGTAAAAATTTCTTCGCTCAACGCTTCGTATTATAACAGTCACTATATCGGTTCGCGCAGAATCGTTTAGTAAAAATTTTTTCAAAAAAATTAAGCCGACCTTTAGGGGTTGGCTTTTCTTTTTATGGGCGTTGTTTTTCATTCCAATTTTTCATCCACTCATCCATATTTCGACGTATTTTGCTCCATAAAATTTCAGGATCGTTGTAAACTTCCTTGCAGTAGCGAATACATTTACCGCCGATTAATTTTCCTATGACTTCGCTAAGTGTGCTTACTGCCATACGCACGACTACGATTAGGATTATTGAAATTTTAAATCCCAAAACGGTTATTGCAATGCCGCCGAAAAGCGGTAGAAGGAAAACCATTGCAAGCTTTATCGCGATAAATGAAAATATTACTCCTACTGCGCCTTTACCCATACGCAGAAAAAGTTGCGCGTGTTTCCTGCAAAATGTGCAAATTTCACAGAATGCTTTATGCGGATGTCGAATCATCAACCATAAAAATCTGCCCGTCCTCTGCGCGTAGTACTGTAGAAATTCGCCGAATTTTTGTAGCAATTTATTAATGTCAGTAGGTATGCTTGTAACCGTTGCCATAACTGCTTGAGGGCTAAATTCCGTGACGGCTCCGCGCAGTGATCCGAGTGCACTGCCTAAAAATGTAGGAGCTTTACCGACTGCCCCTGTTACTGATTCAGGTATCGGCAAGGCGGGAATAAATGCCGCGATAACGTAAAGCGTAATTGCCAAAACACGCCCGACTATCATTGCTAAAAAAAATTTTATAACGGCTCTTGGATTGCGTCTGAAGGCTTGCGGGAAACGTCGAACTCTTTTTGGCAGTTTGTTAATCAGTGTGCAGAAAAGTTTATCGCCTGCACTTGGGAATTTTTCTATACCGACGTCCGGCGGAAATTCGATTTTTAATTTATTTTCCTCTTCAAGTTTATGCGAAAGATGAATCATTTTCTGGAAGGCATTGGAGATAGCCACTTCGCCCGCCTTTTCTAATCTGTCGCGTTCTGCGTCGAAGGAGCGGGTTTGTTGCATCATTTCCGCGAATTGCCGAGCTAATTCCTTCTGTTTTTCGTCGCCGTCAACTTTTTTAGTCGTGTTCATCATCTGCATTAAACGGTTAGCCATTTGACGCTGATGGTTATCGTTATCGTCCGCCTTTGTGGCATGCATCATACGCTGAAAATTTTTGGAAAGTTTTTCTTTATCATTCGCCTCACTCATTTTTTTCACCACCGAAAAACTTTTGTTAAGTTTACGGTAGAAAATTTGAACTGTCAATCAGCTAAAAAAATTTTTATTAATCAAGCGTCATAGCAATTTCGTCACAGTTAGCGAATTTTGGGCAGTCGATACACTCTTTCCAAATTTTATGCGGTAAAGATTCGCGCGTTGTAGTTTGAAAGCCGAGCGATTGAAAAAACTCCGGACTATATGTCAGCGTAAAAAAACTTTTAACACCAATTTCGCGCCCCTGTTCCAAAAGTTTTTTAACAATTTCCGCGCCTATACCTTGCCGCTTATAATCTTGATGAACCGCCATTGATCGAACTTCCGCAAGTTCATTCCAAGTCAAATGAAGTGCGCCCGTCCCGACGATTTTTCCTGTATCGACTTCGACGGCTACAATAAATTCCCGCAATGCCTCATATAAAACGTTATAAGGCTTGGGTAACATTAAACCCTGCGCGGCGTAACCTGCAATTAAGCTGTAAATTTCTTCAACGTCAGCGAATTTTGCCGACCTGTACTCAAACAAATTTAAACTTCCTTTCAAAAAAGTTTTATGATATACTGTCAAAAATTTTTTAGGAGGAATTATTATGGCGCAATACTATGAAGCTTGTCCGCGTTGCGGCAGGACAAACTTTAATGAAATTCTTCATTGTAAACGTTGCAGCACGGAATTTTGCACGCGTTGTATCGGCAAGCGTAAACTGCCCGACGGTACGCCTTATGAGTGCTGTCCGCGTTGCGGCGCAGAGTTTGACGAAGATGACGATACGATTTATGTAGTTGTCAATGAGAAGGAGAACGCCCGCAATAAGCACTAGGACACACTGAATTTAGCGGACAATCTTCACAATTCGGTTTACGAGCTTTGCAAATTTCGCGTCCATGCCAAATAAGCCAATGATGAGCGTCCGACCATTTTTCACGCGGGATAATTTCCTGCAAGCCCAATTCAACTTCAAGCGGTGTCTGACCTTCCGCAAGCTTTAATCGGTTAGCCAATCTGAAAACGTGAGTGTCAACGGCAATAGCGGGATTTTTAAAAGCAACGCTTGTCACAACATTAGCCGTTTTACGTCCGACGCCCGGCAACTTTATCAATTCGTCAAAATCTGCGGGAACTTCGCCGCCGTATTCGTCAATTAAAATTTTACTCGTCCCTGCGATATATTTTGCCTTCGCGTGAAAGTATCCGCAGGGCTTTATAATTTTTTCAAGCTGTTCAATGCTTAATGACAAAATTTTTTGAGGCGTGTTGGCAATAGGAAACAAAATTTTCGTGACTTCATTAACGCGTTTATCGGTACACTGCGCGGATAAAATCACTGCCACAAGTAATTCAAACGGCGAACCAAATTTTAATTCCGGAATCGCGCCTTTATATGTTTCCTCCAAAATTCGCAACTCTTCAAGTCTGAAATCTTTATCCATCAGTCAAAACCATTTCCAAATACGGCAATTCCTTAAAGCCAAATTTTTTATACGTCGACACAGCCTTAACGTTATCGTGTTCAGCCTCAAGCCTAAAAATTTTTTGCGGATAACTTTCCCTCACAAACTCAATAAATTTCGAGCCGATACCTTGACGCCTGAAATTTTCCTCAATAAAAATATCTTCAATCCAAATACATTTGCCGCCAAATTCCGTAGAAAAACTTTTCGCAATCATACCGTAGCCGATAATTTTTTCGTCAATCACAAAAACATAGCCGTCAATGTACGGAGAATTTTTTAAACAACTTTCGACATTGTTTTTAAAAATTTCCTCCGAGCCGTCAGTTATAAGTGCGGGCGAATTGTAAAACCGTCTCATCATATCAATCACAATATTTTTATCGGAGTCAATAACTTTCCTAATTTTAAATTCCATTCAAAAATTTTCTCCATTAAATAATCAGTAGTTTGTAAATTTTCATTACGCATTACGCATTTCTAATTACGCATTGCAATAACAGGCGCGGGGATTCTGCCGCCGCGAGCAATGAAAGCCTCAGAACTCCAATTATTTTTTACGGGAACAATCGGACAATGCCCCAGTAAGCCGCCATATTCTACCGTATCGCCGACTTTCGCATTAGGTACGGGAATTATCCTAACCGCCGTAGTTTTATTGTTTACAACGCCTATAGCTGCCTCGTCCGCGATAATTCCGCTAATCGTCGCCGCGCTTACGTCGCCTTCAATCGCAATCATATCAAGCCCGACACTGCAAACACAAGTCATAGCCTCAAGTTTTTCAATCGACAGACTGCCACTTTCAACGGCGGCAATCATACCTTCATCTTCACTGACGGGAATAAATGCGCCGCTGAGTCCGCCGACGTGTGAACTTGCCATAAGCCCGCCCTTTTTAACAGCGTCATTAAGAAGAGCCAACGCCGCAGTTGTACCGGGCGCACCGCAACTTTCAAGCCCCATTTCCTCCAAAATCCTTGCAACGGAATCACCAACAGCAGGAGTCGGAGCTAAAGATAAATCGATTATGCCGAAGGGAACGCCCAATCTTTTCGACGCCTCTTTAGCGACAAGTTGACCGACGCGCGTAATTTTGAAAGCAGTTTTTTTAATCGTCTCGGCAATTTCTGTAAAGTCCGCGCCTTTTAAATCCTCAAGAGCGTGTTTGACGACGCCCGGTCCGGAAACACCGACATTAATAATTTTATCAGCTTCGCTTACGCCGTGAAAAGCCCCCGCCATAAAAGGATTATCGCCCGGCGCATTTGCAAAAACTACAAGCTTTGCACAGCCGATAGCTTGTTTGTCTCGTGTAAGTTCAGCGGTACGTTTAATGACTTCGCCCATTTCGCGGACGCAATCCATGTTAATTCCCGCCTTCGTCGACGCAAGATTTATTGAACTGCAAACTAAATCTGTATTTGCCAACGCCTGCGGAATTGATTCAATTAAAATTCTGTCGCCCTGCGTGTAACCTTTTTCTACAAGCGCACTAAACCCGCCGATAAAATTTACTCCGACTTCTTTAGCGGCTTTATCTAAAGTCTCAGCTATGGGAACATAACTTTCACACTTGCAAGACTCGGCGGCAATGGCAATAGGTGTTACGGAAATTCTTTTGTTGATAATCGGCACGCCATATTCAGACGCAATATCCTCACCGGTCTGCACAAGAAATTCAGCTGATTTCGTAATTTTATCGTAAACATTTCTGCAAAATTCGCGCAGGTTGGGATGAGCGCAATCACGCAAGGAAATTCCCATTGTGATTGTCCGCACGTCAAGTTTATTTTCGGTAATCATTCGGTTAGTTTCTAAAATATCTTCGATAGTTATCAAAATTTTCATCTCCAGAAATTTTCTGCGCGGCATTATATCATTGACACATAGATTTTTCAATTACGCATTACGCATTCCTAATTCCTAATTAAAAAAGAGCCTTCGATTTCTCGAAGACTCTCTGAGGTTAGTTTACGAATTTATTATGAAATTTTTATTAGTTTCCTTTAAAGTTTATCAGCCGTCGGCTTAGAAGAACATTTCTACACGACCGAAGATTTTCTTATATTTGTCGCCGCCGGTGATATATTTGCCATCGCCGTAACGTGCAAGGAGACCGACATTCTTAAAGGGAGCCCAAGCTACACCGACGTGCCAGCCTTTAGTACCCGTACGAATATCATCACCCTGATCGCTCGCGATACCTACGTTGTTACCGAATTTGCTGTAGCCGCCCCAAACTGCCCATTGACCTTTTTCGGACGCGTCAGCATAGTTACCATAGCGGAGCAATACATCCCATGCAGTCTTTTCGTTGTCAGCTTTGGCGTTTTGTGCAAAAGCACCATGAACAACCATCATATCGCTGAAACGATAGCCGAGATTTACAGACCAAATGCTTGCTTTTGTAGTATCGGCATCATCACTATAGAAATAGTTTGCAAAGTCATTATTCTTTGCATGAGTATAACCTGCGCCACCGAAGAAACCATGATCGCCGGGATCATTATACTGGAGACCAATCCTTACTGCACTGGTTTTTGCGTTGCCGTATTCAGGAAGAATTAAGCTACTGCCATAAGCTCTGCCGTCATTAGCAGCTGTTGTGAGGTAAGTTGCCTCATCATCATCATTATGAGAACCAATACGACCTGCTGTAATGGTTGCTTGCCACTTGCTACCAAATTTCAATTCGCCGCCGGAGATAACCGTATCAATCGCGATACCATCTTCTACAGGCGGGCAGAATTCAAAACGACCTGCTTTAACAGAGAATTTATCCCATTCGCCTTGAACCCAAGCGCGTTTTAACTTAGTATTGTTAGTAGAGTCCTCTCTCATATCGCCGCTTGAATCCAAACGAGCGCGTACTGACCAGTGACCATGACGATAACCGTCGTCAGTAGGACTATCAAAATTATTCGTTGCTACCCAGCAGTTGTCATCAACATAAGCTACCGGCTCAAGGCGGAATACATAACCGTTACTGGTGACTCTATCATCGTCATCGTTGTAATAATTGCTGTCCTTATGCTTAAGATTGCCGTAGGTGTACTCAATTTTACCATGCCACTGCAACTTATCTGAATGATCTCTCAAATCTTTTACGGCAACGCCGAGATTGGTAAGCTCATCGCCGAATTCTTCAGCGAGTTCACGAAGCTGTTCAAGGTATCTTATCGGAATAACGGGGTTATTGTTGGTACCAAAAAGCCAATCTTCACCTTGATAGGATTTAATGAATCCGCCGCCGCTGCCGCCAACGACATTAATGGGACCATTATCGCCTCTCCATTGTATAGGCTTAACGGTACCCAGAACTGTACGTGTAACACCGCTGTTATCTACGTAGGTGTATCTGTGTCCTTCCAAAAGATCTCTAAGAGATACATTGGATTCGCCTTCGATACGTGCCAACGTCTTTGCGATCATTTGCGCCATTTCGTAACGGGTAATGTTACGTCCGCCGACGAATTTGCCGTTCAAGCTTGCATCAGAGTTGTCATAACCGGTAATGATACCCGCATCTGCAAGAGAGACGATAGCTTTATACGCCCAATGATGCTCGTTGACATCGCTGAAAGGATTGCTTGCCGCGAAGGCAGGAACAGAGACACCGCCGAGAAGAACGGCAGCCGTCAAAGCAGAAACTACAGACTTTTTCATGATTGTGCATCCTCCTTAATAGATGAACCGTATGAAAAAAACTTTGAAAATAATTTAACTGTTGTCAATCCAAATCCGCTTCAAAGTTCCTTGTCTGAGTTTCCATGTTTCCTCTGAACCAACTTTGTTGCTTCATCTTCAAGACGCCCGCATTGTAATACATAAATTTTTTCTTGTCAAGCACTTTTTTTAAACTTTTTAAGATTTTTTTTCATAGCAATTTCATTTTAACTTAGAAATATTTGCATTAAACCTAAAAATATTTTTTTCACTTACGGAAAAATTTCATATAAAATTTTTTAATTAAAATTAAATTTTCCTGAAAAACCTGCTTTAGATTTTTATAAAATTTTCATAAAAAAATACCGCCCGTAATCGGACGGTCAGCTTGTAGACAAAGTACGCTAAAAAAGTTTTTCGACGGGCTTTTTTCTTTTAAAATTTTTAATTAATCTAGCTAATCAGCGGCGACATTGCCGAATCTGTTAAAAGTTCATTGGTCTGTTTAATGTCGTAACCGTTATTCAACGCAAAAATTATTACTGCGTCCCAATCATCTTTGGCGTAAAGTCTTTTGGCATTGGCGTAATATAAAAGTCTGTTCGTCTCCTGCACTGAAAGTTTCATCGCAAAGGCAAGCGATAAAATTTTATTGCGGGCATTATTTTTTCTTTCACCCTCAAAAATTTTGTAAGCATAAGTCCCAAGTTGCGACGCCTTTATAACTTCCGATAACTTTAAATTTTTTTCGTCAAGCAAAAATTTCAGATATTCAGCAAGCGTAAAGTCCGGGAAATTTTCTTCATTATCCTCAAGAAAATTTTTCAAGTCCTCCTTAGTATGCGCACGGATAATTTCATTTTCCATTTCAGCGGTATTTTTAGTCATCATTTTTTCTCCTTTTGTGTATAATGTTAATTGAGGGGGGAATTATTTTGAAGTCAGAAATAGCGGCGTTTTTGGAATTTCGCTTTGAAAAAATTTCTTTGATAAAGTCCGACGATAAAAAAGAAATTTGGCGCGTCAAAGTCAAGGCTACCGGCGAAGATGCCGTAATGAAAATTTCTAAAGTAGGCGGTGCTCCCTATGCGCAGTTGAAGAAAATTTCTCATCCGTTATTGGCGAAAATTTTTTATTGCACAAGCGACGGAACAGTTTGCGTTGAAGAATTTATAGAAGGCGAATTTCTCAGCAAGATGATTGAGAAAAAATTTTTTGATGAAGATACTGCGGAAAATTTTTTATTGCAAATTTGTGACGGTCTCAAAGTTTTGCACAGTGAAAATATTATTCATCGCGACATCAAGCCCGACAATTTGATTTTGCAGACGGACGGACAAATTAAGCTGATAGATTTTGACATAGCGCGAATTTTTAAAGCCGACAAGCAACGCGATACAAAACAATTCGGTACTGACGGATACGCCGCGCCCGAGCAATTCGGTCACAGTCAAACTGATTCGCGCAGTGACATTTACGCACTTGGTAAAACTTTGGAGGAAATTTTAGGCGGTGAAAATTATCACGGTCGCCTTGAAAAAATTATTGCCAAATGTACCGAGTACGATCCTAAACGCCGCTTTCAATCTGTCGACGAAATTAAGGACGCGCTGATTAACATTAAAGTCAAGCCGCTTGAAAATGTCATTGACTACAGGGCGATTGAAGGCGTTGACGTTATTAAAAAAGTTGAAGTTGCTGATAAAAAATCTTACGGCAAAATTTTCATAATCTGCGCGGGAATTATTTTGCTCATAGGAATTTTTTATTTTAATTCTACGGACGAAGAAAAAATCCCCGCCGAAATTACCCCGTCGGAGGAAAAAATTTTGGATACTGAAAAAGTTGAAACGGTTGAAGAAAAAATTTCTGATAAAAAATCTCCTTTTGCGGAAATAAATTTGCCGCCGCCTCCGAATCCAACGCCTATTGTTACGCCGCCTTCCGCGCAGGTTGAAACGCCGCAAATTAATCTTCCTACAGATTTTAAGCCGAGTTTTCCGAATCAAGAAAATACTACGCTTGAAAATTTTGAACCCAGTTTTCCTGAGAAAAAATTGGTACACGCGAAATATTTTTTTGACGGCAAGCACATTAACGATTGGCAAGATAATTTAGTTGACGATTCGGAAGTTGCACATCTTACCTATATACCCTACGAAGTTTGGCAAAATAATTCGTATCCTATAAGCGGAAATTTAGAAGTTACGATTGAAAATTTTTCTGCGGAAAGTTTTACGCCGCAACTTGAAATTATTTTTAATGATAACGGCAACTTGCAGACAAAAAATTTGGTTGGGACGATTTTAAATTCCGGACAAACGCAAACTTTTAATATTCCGCTGAATCAGTTTCGCGTTGACAGCTTGAAAGGGCAGTTAATCGGCTCGGCTGAATTGCACATAAAAATTTTTGGTACCGCGCAGATTATCGGTTCAAATACGACGTTTAATTTTATGTTTGCGCAGAAAGGTTTTCCAATTCCTAATAACTGAAAAATTTTTTTGAAAATTCCCCACGCGGGGGACGACTTTTTCAGAATATTTATGTACAATAGATTCAGCTAAAGTAGTTCACGAAAATTTTTTGAGGGGGGGGTATGCCATGAAAGGACGGCTGGATAAATTAAAAATCTTCTTCACGATTTTTGCGGCACTGATTGTTGCACTTCAAAGTAATTTCTGCAGTGCTACTTACTACAGCGTTTCTTATGGAAGGTGTCGCTACTGCGGTTCTGAAATTTATCTCATAATTCGTTACGTCAGCCCAATGGAAATTGTCAGAGACGACAGAGGTACTCATTGTCCGCGTAATGATACGCATGCCATAGTGTGGCAATATGACGGTCAACTTTATTGGTATGACGAGCGCACTGGACAATGGACTAGAATGTGAGTCCAACAGTTATTTCAGATACCCGAAGTGTCAGACCATGTAAAAAATTAAAATCAGTGCAAATTAATTTTCTGATGTTGACTAAAAAAAATTTATCTCTCCAAAAATTGGGGCGATTTTTTTTTGCGCGGGATAAAAATTTACATTTGGATTAACCGCCCCGCAGTCAGCAGGTATAAATATTTTTCGGCAATTTTAATCGACGTAAGAGTTTCAATCGCCTGCACATAAAGCCGAATTTGTTCGTTGTACTCGTGCTTAAAATATTCGTCGTCATTATCGCGATCTGTCTTGTAATCAAGCAAAATCCATTCGCCGGTTTTGGAGTCTTTGAAAAGCAAATCGATAATGCCCTGTATAAAAATTTTTTCGCCCGTCGCGTCACGGAAATTTTCTCCCGCATTAATCGTGCCGACATCAATTTTTTGGCTGAAAGGCAATTCGCGGTAAATTTCCTTCGCATTGATAACGCGCCGCCCTAAATCACTTGCAAAAAATTTTACAATATTATTAACTCGCCGCTTAACGTCAATGCCTTGTTCGTCCGTAAAAATCTGCGCGGAAATCATTTTATCAATCTGCGCGGAAATATTTTCGGCGTCAAGTGTACCGCTTAAATCTAAATGTTGCATAACACTGTGCATAAGCGTGCCGTATTCTGCGCCGGAAATTTTAACTTTCTGCATAAAGCTCGGTCGACGATAAAGTTTAGTTTTATCAAATTTTTTCTTAGCAATTTCAGTAAGCCGCGCAGGTTCTTCTTCAGCTTCGATAATGCGGCGTTTAACTTCAGTGACGGATAATTTAGCGGGAATTTTGGAAAGCGGAGACTCCTCAGCAACTTCAGGCGGCGGAGCTATTTTTTTGTCCTCAACAACCAATTCTGAAGTACCGGCTTTAATTTCGGATTTTTTAAAAATCTGCAACGACGCAACTTTTTCAACGTCATTGCGAATCATCAACAACCAATCTATGGGACGTTGGACGCCTTGAATTGCGGCAGTTGAAATTTCCTCAAGATTTTTTTCAAGGACTTTGGAATTTTTAATCGTGCCGACAAGAAATAATTTTTCACGTGCCCTAGTCAATGCAACATACAAAATCCTAAGTTCCTCCGCTAAAGTTTCAGATTTAACTTTCGCCCTAATAATTTTCCGTGCAAAAGTCTCAACCCTCATCAAACCGTATGACATTTCTTGAGTATCGTAAATGCCAACGCCTAAATCGCGATGAGTTATAACAGTGCCGTTTAAATCTTGCAGGTTAAAGCCCTTGCCGAGTTGTGCCACAAAGACTACCGGAAATTCCAAGCCCTTACTTTTATGGACAGTCATAACGCGGACAACATTTTCATTTTCGCCCAAAGTTCGCGCGGCGGCAAGATCATTTTCAAGTTCACGAATTTTGTTTATAAACTGAATAAATCTGGACAATCCGCGAAATGCAGTTGATTCAAATTCGGTGGCTCTGTCAATCAGCATACGTAAATTAGCCTGCGCAACTCTGCCGTCAATCTTCGTACCAAAATAATCGTAGTAACCCGTTTCACGATAAATTTTGCTTAAAAGTTCAGGTACACCGATTTGACGCGCCATATTTCGCCAGCCGTTGATTTTTTCTAAAAAATTTTGACACCGCGCAGAAAGTTCATCATCTGAAGAAAAATTTTTAATCAGCGTGTACAAGTCAGATTTTTTATCGCTAAGTCGAAGTGTAGCTAAATCCTGTTCACTAAATCCGCCAATCGGACTAAGCATAACGGACGCCAGTGGAATATCTTGTCGCGAATTGTCAAGGATACTCAAAAGACTTAACGTCGTCAAAATTTCCGGAGCGCGAAAATACCCGCCGTTATCAGCCGCGTAAGCAGGAATATTATTTTTTTGCAACACGTCGATAATTTTAGCCGCCCGCCCGTCAACAGCTCGCATTAAAATCACAATATCCTTGTAGGTAATTTCGCGGTAGGCTTTAATATCAGCGTCCCAAATTTTTTTATGCGCTTTAATCATCGCGTTAATTTTATTTGCGATAACTTGAATTTCCAAGCCGAGTTCGTCAAGCTTTTCAGCATCGGGTAAAATTTCCGGCGGCTCGTCATTTTCTTCAGATTCTTTGCTACTTTCATCCTCAAGATTGACGATACAAAATTCTGAACGCTCATTAAAAATATTTTCAGCGGCGGGGTAATCTGCACCAAAATTTAATTCGGCATTTTCATTATAATCAATTTCCATAGCGTCTTTCGTCATTAAGCGGCGGAAAATTACGTTGACGGTATCCACAACTTGACGGCGCGAGCGAAAATTCGTTGAAAGGTCGATTCGTTGACTGTCGGAAGTTTTAGGATAGCTATCATATTTCTGCATAAAAATTTCGGGGTCGGCATTGCGGAAACGATAAATCGACTGCTTAACGTCGCCGACTGCAAAAAAATTTTGACTGCGAATAATCTTGCAGATAATTTCTTCCTGCACGCCGTTAGTGTCTTGATATTCGTCAACCATAATGACTTGAAATTTGCGGCGGTAGTTATCGGCAGTCGCGGCGTCGGTGTTAAAAATTTTAAGTGCAAGGTGTTCCATATCGTTGAAGTCGATAATTCCGCGTTCACGTTTTGCGGCGGTAAATGCGCGTTCAAACTCTATCGTAATTTCAGAAAGTTTACGCACGGGCTTTGCCAAATTTTTTATCTGCGTCAAAATTTCTTCACGATTCATATAAATCAATTCGCGCAGTTTCGTAACATTATCTTTGTAATTGTCACGCTTAACTTTCAAATCTTTTTTCAGCGTCAATAAATCATCGGGAACTTTTGAAAAACCGGGATATTTTATAAATTCCAATGACAATTTCATAGTTTTGCAAAGTTTATCCCAATTATTTTCGACTCCGCGCAGGTTATCAATGGTCTTGCAATCGCTTTCAAAAGTTTGTATGAGTGAATTCCAATATTCACGAGATTTCTTTAAATCTTTGGGCTTAGCGTTGGGGTCGTCGACAATCTGCGCGGATGTAAGATTTTTAGCATTTTGAGATATTTTAAGGGCATCCTCAATAACATACTTTGCACGATTCAGCGCAAAATTAATCATAAAGTCAAACCAATTCTGCCCGTCATTAATCGTCGCGGTCGTAGGATTTTCATAAAAATTTACGATAGAGTTAAGCCAATCTTCAGGGTATGGGCGGCTCTGCGAAAAATTATAAAGCTCGAAAATAATTTTGTACAAATTAGAATCGCCGTAAACATTTCCGTCAAAAGTAGCGGCGAATTTTGCAAAGTCGGCGTCATTAGAATATTTATCCTCAAAAAGTTTTTCTATAACTTCCTGACGCAAAATATTAAGCTCCTGTTCGTTAGCTTCGCGAAATTTGGGATCGAAATCAATTTTAGAAAAATTTCTGCGTAAAACTGAAAGGCAGAAAGCGTGAAAAGTCATAATCGACGCGCCGCTTAGGAGGATAGATTGACGTTCAAGGCGCAAAAGTTTATCGGAATCATTTTCAATCGTCATACGTTCAAAAATTTTTTTATGGATACGCGAGCGCATTTCCTGAGCGGCGGCATTGGTAAAAGTTACGACAAGCATTTTGTCAACGTCTAAGTTATCGTCAAGAATCATTTGGATAATACGTTCGACAAGTACGGCAGTTTTGCCTGAACCTGCCGCTGCCGCCACGAGTAAATTTTTGTTACGAATATTGATAGCTGATTGTTGCTGATTCGTCCACTGCATAAAAATTCCTCCGAAAAATTTTTTAGTAGTTGTTGGTAAATGAGTAATGGATAAAAGTAAAAATGCGGCAACTCCTCGATTTTTCTGTAACCTTTAACTACCGTAACGTGTCAAACGCGCTATAAATTATTTTTACTGTAACGCACTCGCGAAAATCGCTGTTGCCGCAAATGTTTTCTTTGCTACTTTCTTTTGCGCCAAAGAAAGTAGATTTAAATAAAAATATTTAAATCTTACCAACACGATATAGCCATTATATCAGATAGAATTAATTTTGGGCAAAAAAAATTGCGGCATAACCCGCAAGTATTGTCAAATTTTAAGAAAGGATGTTTATGCCTTCGGGCGGAATCGAACCACCGACACGGGGATTTTCAGTCCCCTGCTCTACCAACTGAGCTACAAAGGCATTTTAGAAACAAAATTCACGATGGTTTTTCTAATTTCTGGCAACGAAACTCATAATATTTTTTTCTATTGATGTTCCGTTATTTACAGAATTATTAACTCCGTCCGAATTGGAAAAACGCCAAGCATGCGCATATGCGTCCCAGTAAAAACTGTAATTAATGTACATCACGCTACGACCGTTGACTGCTTTTACTGTGCAAGTAAAATCATCTACACGAGAACCGCCTATCATTTCAGTCATAAGGTAAGCGTCATAACCACTCTTCCATGTTCCAACGTAGTAATCGTAGGCTTCGGCTTGATTATTTTGACTGCCAATAAAAACTAAAGTCACGGCTAAAACCATTGCCGCTAAAAACTTTTTCATAGCATATCTCCGCCCGTCCATATCTAATTCACAAACGAAGAAAAATATAACGACCCGGAACGGACTTGAACCGTCGACCTCCGCCGTGACAGGGCGGCATTCTAACCAACTAAACTACCGGGCCGTTGATGACGCCAGCGGGACTCGAACCCGCGAACCCGCCGTGAAAGGGCGGTGTCTTAACCGCTTGACGATGGCGCCAGATGATCCGCCCGGAACTCGAATCCGGGACCCTCTGATTAAAAGTCAGATGCTCTACCAACTGAGCTAGCGAATCTTTAATCAAAATTTAACTTACTTAAATCTCAATCGTTACGAGTTGCTATTATAGCACAAAAAAAATATATTGCAAGTAAAATTTTTAATTTCTTTAAAAAAATTTTTTTGATAGCTGATTGTAAAATGAACTCAGGTTCTTTTCTTGATTTTACCAACAAGCCCTAGTTAAAATAAGTTGAACCTTCAAATAATCAGTAGTGCTAATTATAAAAATAGTATTCAAAAAATTTTTTGGTAAAGCATAATTGTTAATTTGAAAATATTTCCATAAATTTTTATCTCAATGTCGCCCAAATATTTTTGCGCACAACGTCGAATATTTTTCAAACCCAGTCCGTGCAAAGTTTTATCAGCCTTCGTCGTGGCAAAATCTTTTTCAATTCTTCCACTAAAATCATTTTCAATTTCTATAAAAAATAAATTTCCGCGCATATATGAACGAATTGAAATAAATTTTTCGGCATTCTCCAATGAATTTTCCAACGCATTATTCAAAATTATTGCCACGTCGTAAACGTCAAATTTCCTGTTAAAAGTAAAGTTTGCGTTAAACTTTATAAAATTTTTCTTAGTACGTTGCCGAGTTTGATGCAAAATTATATCGGTTATCGGATTGCCGGTCTTATCGGAAAAATTTAAACGCTCAACGGTTTCAGTCATTCCGCGCAGATATTTTTCAAGTTCAGCATTTCCTTTGACAAAAATTGAAATATTTTCTATATGATTACGCAAATCATGACGCAAGCCGCGAATATCGGCGTAAATATTTTGCAATTCTTCAATTTCTCGATGAACTTCGACAGAATTTTTTTCCAACAATAAACGTTTCTGCTCTTCATCTTTGTATTTAATCAGATTTTGAAAAAGAATTACCGAAGAAATTATCACGCCGAGTAAAAAAATACTGACGATCGGCAGTAACAAAATTGTTGCGGGTTCACGTTCGTAAATTAAAAATACCGCGCCGTTGTGTACCGAAAATGCCGTTAATCTTACGGTTAAATCGATAAACAGCACAGTCACGCAGGGAAAAATTAAAAATAAACTGTCACGAATTTTTAAATTAGAATCGCGCAAAGTAAAATTTTCAGCAATTTTTTTCAGATAAAAAATCAAAATTCCTAATTGAACTGCGCGGCAAATTGTCAGCACGATAAAAATTGCTACGCGATTAAGAATTTCCATCCAAAAAATTATTTCGTCCGTAGAATTTGGATAATTTTTTATCAGTGTATTAAAAATTTCTACCCAAATCGGACTCCATAAACTTAAAATTACATGAGAAAGCGGGCTTGCAATAAATCTTAAAATTTCCCAGCCCGCGATAAAACTTGCCATCGTGAAAATTTCTTTCGGTTTTTCACTCACGAAGAAAATTTTTTGTAGTATGAATAAAATTAAAATTTGCGGGAAAATGATTATAAATCTGTCATAAGGCGAAAGTGCAGTCGTCAAGTTGGAGATTGTAATTTGCTCGATTGCGTAGATTGTTGCCCAAATTATTATTGATTTTCTGCGGTTGATAAATCTGCGCGGTAAAAATTTTTCAGCATATGAAAAACTTAAAACTCCCGCGAAAATTGCTACAAAAAAATCTAAAATTTCCAGCTCAAACATTGACAAGCCCGCCACTCTGCGCGTAATTTAAAAATTTCTTTACAAAGTCAGGAAATTTTTTAGCAGAAATAAAAATTTTCTCGCTGTTGCAAAGTTGAATCGTATCGGAATTGTACGCAGAAATTTTTGCTAAATTTACCAAAAAACATCTGTGACAGCGAAAAAAATTATCTTGAAGGGCGATTTCATAAGAATTTATTTTGCCGTAAACTTCAAAAATTTGTGTCGTAGTATGAATAATAACTTTTTTATTTTGACTTTCAATGTAAAAAATATCTTGCAGGAAAATTTTTTTATTAACTCCGTCAACTTTTATCAATAAAAAATTTTCAGATTGACTTTGAAGATTTTTTATTTCATCGACAGCCTGACTTAATACGTTAAAAAATTTTTCATTATCAATCGGCTTTAAAATGTAGTGGAAGGCGTGAACGTCAAAAGCCTCCGACATAAATTCATTGTAGCCTGTCACGAAAATCAAAATACTTTTCGGCAAATTTAAAATTTCTTGCCGTTTGCGAAGAATTTTAGCAATTTCAATTCCGTCAACCGCTTTAATGTCCAGAAAATAAATCTCAAAATCAGTTTTGGCAGTCAATAAATCTATTTTTGAATTAAAGACAGAAATTTTTGCGTCCGGAATTTTTTCAAGGATCAAATTAGAAATTTCCGCGCAGATTAAATTGTTGTCGTCACAAATTGCAATGTTCATAGGTCGAAGTTTACCACATTACTAAAAATTTGACAAAAAATTTTCCTTGTGATAAACTTCATAAACTAAATTTTAAAAGGGGATGTAATGGTTTCGACGGGGATGCATGGGATTTTGTAAGCGAGCACCGGGTTTCTCGAACCGGTTCAGTAAGGGAAAAATTTTTTTAAAATAAAAGCGAACGAAGATTACGCTTTAGCCGCATAGGCTACCTCCGGCGGCTGACTTCTCGCTAAGTCGCGATCGGAGGTCATAGCGAGATACCGTTTCGTAAGTGTGTCGTAGCGATTCGGAAAATTTACGACGCTGGATTTTTGCAAGTTTGTCTGTGGACTTGTAACGATTGAGATTTAACCA